>Ga0136601_1000771_pt1 | contig 12221 bp, 9 predicted proteins | sample AntRauMFilla2699_FD_181020 | JGI IMG/M metagenome (GOLD analysis project Ga0136601, IMG submission 181020) | Saline lake microbial communities from Rauer Islands, Antarctica - Metagenome Filla 2 #699 | ecosystem: Environmental > Aquatic > Non-marine Saline and Alkaline > Saline | place... | reverse complement strand
ATTTTCCAAAAACAGAATTAACAGATAGAACTTTTGGAGTAATTGATCCATATTTACATAACGATATTGCATACGATATTTCAACAAACTGGAAAACGATTGCAAATAATATATTTCATAAAGACAATGATGTGGCCTGTTTTAGTTTTCCAATACCTGTTAGTAAGAAAATTCCTGGGAGAGTAGGTGTTTTACGTGGGGGGAGAATGATATATGAATTTATTGAAATGATTGACAATGCAATAGCTTCAACTGCTTATGAGTACAAATACATACTAAAGACAGATGTTAAAGGTTTTTATCCTAGCATTTACACACACAGTATCGCTTGGGCAATACATGGGAAAAACAGAATTAAGAAAAATAATAATCGTAGTGACTATTCACTTGTTGGAAATAGATTAGATAAGTTGTTTCAAAAATCAAACAATGATTGCACTAATGGAATACCCATTGGTCCTGCGGTCTCAGATATTATCGGTGAATTAGTCGCTTCAGCTGTAGACAGATTATATTCAAAAGGATGCCGAAAAGATGGAATTGATGTACGAACTGTTAGATTTAAAGATGATTACAGAATTCTTGCAAAAAACGAAGGCGATGCAATTAAGGCATGTAAAATACTACAAATCGCTTTGAGTGAATACAATCTAGAACTAAGTGATAGTAAAACAGAAATATTTGAATTACCTGATGGTTTGTTTAGAAAATGGACATCAATGTATCACTCTGCCTATCCAAAAAAATTAGATAAATTAACATGGCAACAATTTAGAGAATTATATTTAGCAGTAATTGATATTGATAAACGGTGCCCAAGTACAGGTGTAATTGATAGATTTTTGGCAGATGTCATCCAAAAAAATGGATACCCAAAGGTTAATCTTGAAGAAGAAAATCTTCAGAAAGTAATATCTATGCTACTAATGCTTGCTACCAAACGACACAAATCATTTCCTAAAATATTAGCAATCTTAGAATCAATACTAAATAATTCTATCTGGTTTAATCATAAAAAAATGATAATTAACTACATTATTAATTACCTAGAAACATTATCCAAAGAAGAATCAAGGAATAGATATCAAATTTCTTGGATAGCTTATTTTTTAGTGAGCAATGATTATAAAAAGTATGTTAATTTTCAGCCAAATTTTAAAGATCCTATTGTTAAATCAGTATTTAATAGTAGGAATCATATTTTTAATAAACAAAAAGACTATAAATTATTTATTGGATGTAAAACTGTTTCAAAAAAGATTTCTATGACTGAGCACCTAGATATATTTAATCCGCCCAGTGGTAGTTAATTTTTTTAACTAACCACCTTGTGGGTCTAACATCTTTTTGATATAGGTAAAAAGTATCGCTTTAGCTAGTTATCTTTGCTAGCATATTTATTATGACTAAAAAGAAGGAGACTCCAGAACAGATAAAAAAGAGAATAATAAAACTTTTTAATAAAAATGTTAAAGGTAAAAAGCCAGATAGCAGTAAATCAAACCAAAGACATGATGGAAAAGATGGTCATTGGTTAGAAAAACAAATGGGAATTTCTCATAATGCCAGTAACTCTCCTGACCTAGATGGTTTTGAGATGAAAAATAATACATCTAGCAAGACTACTTTTGGTGATTGGTCAGCTAGTTATTATATATTTAAAGATGAAGATTATGGAATCGACAGAGATAAATTCCTTCAAATTTTTGGTACTCCGAATCCTTTAAAAAAGAATAGATTTTCTTGGTCTGGAAGACCAACTCCTAAAATAGGACCTTTTAATGATTGTGGGCAGAAATTAAAAATTGATAGTAAAAATAATATTGTTGCTCTTTATTCATATTCAAAAGACGAAAGAGGTGGTAAAGGTACTTTTGTGCCTAAGAATATGCAAAAAGATAATTTGGTTATAGCAAAATGGAACTCAGACATGATGAAAAAGAGAGTGGAGGATAAATTTAATATGCTCGGATGGTTTAAATGTTTGAAGAATCAAGATGGTATATATTCTCAAATAGTATTTGGAGCTCCAATTAACTTTGATACATGGATAGGAGGAGTAAAAAAGGGACTAATATTTTTTGATAGCGGTATGTATCAAGGAAATATCAGACCTTACTCTCAATGGAGAGCTGATAATAAGTATTGGGAATCTTTAGTTATTGAAACTTACTAAATTAAAGAATTAGTTCTTTCTTTTGCTCTTAGAATACTTTCGTCTTTTATTTTATTCAAGTTAAAATCTTCAGAATAATTTCTGTTTCTTTCTAGTTTCTTTAGCGCTTTTTCTACTTCCTTTGCAATTGCTTTTAAAACTGGTACAGCAACACTGTTACCGAATTGTTTATATGCCTGACAATCACTCACTGGTATTTGATAATCGTCTGGAAATCCTTGTAATCTAGCGGCTTCTCTTGGCGTAAGTTTTCTTGGGTTCTTATTTTTTTGCTCAATTAGTATCTCAGAACCATCCTTGTAATATCGTGCAGAGATAGTGCTTGTATATTCTGAATCTTTATTAAATAAGGAGTATCCAAAACCGTTACCTTTCTTTTTGTGTTCCAACTTTCTTCTTTGGTGACCTGCCCAAAGCTTATCTGAGAGCGTGTATTTAGGATCAACTTTGCTCTCTAGAATATCCCCTAATTTAGTTTTAGTATTTAATGGTTTAGGAAATTTAAATTCTGTTTTACCTAAAAAACCAACAATATAAATTCTTTCTCTATTTTGAGGTACTCCAAAGTGTTTTGCGTTTAATACCTCTGAGTAAATTTCATAACCAAGCCCTTCTAGAACATTCTGAATTGTTTCGAAAGTTTTACCTCCGTCGTGACTTCGAAATCTTTTCACGTTTTCTAGTAAAACAACCGTTGGTCTATGATGTTCTAATATTTTTGCAATATCAAAAAATAAAGTTCCTCTCGTATCTGCTAATCCTAATTTTTTACCAGCTTGCGAAAAAGGCTGACAAGGAAATCCTGCGAGTAGAGCATCAAAAGACGGTATCTGTGATGGTTCAACTTCTGTGATATCTCCATAAGGCATTTCTTCAAAGTTTGCTTGATATGTCTGTTGTGCGAATTTGTCCCATTCAGAAGTAAAAACACATTCTCCTCCAATTTCTTCAAAACCTAACCTAATACCACCAATACCAGCAAAAAGGTCTATCATCTTAAATTTAGTTTTTTTGGTATTTAGTTTTGTTGAAAAAAGTTCTGGTGCACTTACTATTTCCAAAATATTGTCATCATTAGATTGCATAATAGATTGATTATATCAGATTGCATTAATTCAATTAAGACGATGTTTTAACAAAAATTGACTTATTCTTCATAAAGATTTCATTATTTAAACACTCAAGTATTCCTCGCTTCTCTAAAATAGAACCTTCTTTCAGTATAAACTTCAGGTAATCTTGTAAATTAACAGTAACTATTTTCTCTGAGGTTTCCTTTCCTAAAAACATCTGTTGCATTTTCTTGAATTTTTTTATCTCAAGATTCAACTTTTCTGTTAGTTGCACTTCATTCATATTCAAAGTGTCTGCAAGTTTTTGAAACTCTTTTATCAAATCAGTTTCATTTAATGCTGGATTCTTGCAGTGCCTGTCTTTCGACTTGCAACACCGATAGTAAACATGTCTATTAACTCCACCATTCTTTAGTTTCTTGAACTTTTCATCTGCTGTAATACCAGATTCACAAAGTCCACATTTAATCATTCGAGTAAACGCAAATTCTTTTCCGTGAGATTTAATAACCTGACTTTTGATTGATGACCTCGCCAAATCAAATAATTCTTTAGTGATAATTGGTGTATGTACCCCGTCATACCAGATACCAGTTCCTTGTGGGAATTCAAACTTTCCATAATAGAATGTGTTGTTTAATATTTTAAATATATTTCCTGCACTTAAGTGGTTACCATTTTTAGTTTTAAAATCTAAGTCATATTGAAGCCAGTTTTGTACTTTGCGACCACTCCATTTTTCATATGCAATTTTTTCAAATATCTGTTTAATAATATCTGCACGTTCGGGGTCGAGTTCAACTTCACATTTTGCGTTTCTGTCATTCTTCTTTCTATATCCAGTTGGAGGTTGTGCTGGCCATAATCCCATTTCACAACGTGTTCGCAATCCACGCTTTACATTAATACTCTTATTATCATTTTCTAGCTTTGCTTGAGAACAAAGAATCATTAAAAGAAACTTATCACTCGGTGAATCTGTAAAATTCTGACCGAATGTTTTTATGGTTACTAATTTCTTTTGGTCGATTAAATCTACTAACTTTCCTAAATCTCCAGCATTTCTAGATAATCTTTCTGGTGCCCATGTAATAACTGCATTAAATAATCCTGAATCAATATCTTTTAGTATTTCTTCAAATACAGGACGTGTTCCTGATTCTTTTGCAGAATGTGATTCTCTTCGTATTTCAACAATATTTAAATTTTCTCGTTCAGCTATTTGAGTCATTTCTTTCACTTGTGACTCAATAGACAGTACCTGCTTTTCTGAATTATCTTCAGTACTTTTTCTTGAGTACAAACAATATTTTAATTCTTTCTCTAATGCTTCCATGTATTAATTAATGACAGAGATAGATATTTTGCATAGCTATGCAAAAGTAAATTAACGTCGCGTACTCGCTTCTCCCTTAGATATGAACATAATAAAATGATAATATAGATAATATTATGAGTCAGGAAAATACAGATTTAAGCAAGTATGTTAAGTACGCAAGGGACTACCTGAACATTTCAAGAGGTTTTCGGAAAAATATAAATGCATCTAAGTTGGATATAGACATCAGCAAGTATTTTGACTTGATTGGTTTACTCAATGGTGACTTAGATGGAGAGATTCAAGAGCTAGTAAAAATAGAGGAATTTTATAATGCAAAATCTGAAGAAGAGAAAGAGATCAAGGAATACAGGAAACAAGAAAAAGTTGCTCAACAACTTGAAAATCTTATCTTTAAATACAAAAATAATGAATTCACACAAGAACTTAGGTTGAGCTTTTGCAATATTACATACAATGGACGCAGGACTGACCCTGAAACTGGTGAATTAACTGAATTTGAAAAAATAGAACAACCTTTGTGTTCAATTGGAATTACAATAAATAAAAATTCCAAGACTGGACAATATTTTTTTGAAACATCAGATGACCAAATCTTAGTTCACATTGATTCTTTGTGGCATTTTGTTGATGAAAAAATATATTACCAATTAACTAAAATTCTAACTGAGCGAGAAAAAAGTGGTAGTTTATTTTTGCCAAAAGATGACCTTTCTTTTCTTGATGATTTAGTTCTTGAATTAAAGTCTGCTGTTCAGACAGCAGAAAATTTAAACTTTGTAGGATCAGACCTTACTGTTGTAAGAGCTTCAATTGAACCAAAATCAAATTATTTCCTAGTAGAAGACCTTGAGTCACTTTCAAAAATTGAATCCGACGATTTAGAAGGTTCGGCTCTTTCTATTTGGACTGAGGAAGAAAAAGATGCTCAAAGCACTGAAGATGATAAGGAAGTAAAATCAGAACGTGAATTATTCTTTCCATTTCCTTACGATAAATTCAAGCTTAAAACACTCCCGTTACTGCGTAGTAGAGTTAGTATTATCGAAGGTCCTCCTGGTACAGGAAAATCTGAACTGATTGCAAATACACTTGTTCACCTCGCAGCTCACAATAAAAAAGTATTGTTTGTTAGTCAAAAATCACAAGCACTTAAGGTAGTTAAAGATAAACTTAAAACCCTTGAGGTTGAAGGTCTTTTTGCCTATTTTCCAAATAAGCAGTCGGCACAATTGAGTGAATCTGACCATAACGACAGTGTCACCGCCGCCTTTTCTAAAATTGAACAGTCTCTCTCATTAGATGTCAGTATGAAAGAAAAAAATGATATTACTCAACCATTTTCTAAAATTGAAGCGGGTCGAGAACGTTTTGCCGAATACTTTAAAAGACAGCGAGAAATATATGAAGTCAGGTCTGCAATTACTCAGAAATATAAAGTATATGAAGACCTGAATCTCGATTCATCAAACTTAAATGTTAAAAATTGGGAAACACTTACTGCTTTATTTAAAAACAAATTAAAATTGGAGGAGGAGATTAAAAATTTTGAAACTGATCGTTTTGAAGAGATTGATGAAATTGAATTTACTGAAGAAATAGTAAGTTCGGTAAAAGCTATATCTCAAGATTTTAGTAAAACTGCTCACGATCGTAATAACTCTCTATTTAGGTCTGGTAATAACTTTGTGAGACGATTTAGAAATGTTTCAGATTTCAAAACACTCCCTAATGAGATAAATGGTGAGATAAAGAAAATTGAAAAACAATACACATCAAGACATAAGGCTTCTAAACAGATGGAGCAAATATTTCTGTATGTAGAATTCAAATACAACGAAAAGCTTTTGAATGAGCACACCATGCAAATCTCTAAAGATTTAAAGAAATTGAAAATCTCAGATGTTCAATTGGTTGAACTTATTAATTTACAAAGGGAACTAAGTTTAAATTCTTCAGAATTTATTAGTGAAATTGATGATTATATTACTCTTCAGAAAAAAATGTTTGACCTAGGGGTCCATGATTTTGAACCAAATAATTTTTCTTCAAATGAACATAGGTACTTCACGGAAAAGAAAGAAAAAATTAAACTTTATTTAAGAAACATACTTAAACAAAGATCTTCTAAGATGCTTGATGATAGAAAGATACTTAAAACAGTTCGACAGCTCGCCAAAGCTTTTAGTAAATCCAAAAAAGCTTTCAAGACTTTTGATAAATTAAAGCAAGACCCTGATTCATTCTTGGGGACATACAGCTTGTTCCCAGTGTGGATAATGGAATTAGATGATGCTAGTCGTATTTTACCGCTACAAAAAGATTTATTTGATTACATTATTTTAGATGAATCATCACAATGTAATATTGCCTACACCTTACCAGCAATGTACAGAGCCTCGAAAGCAGTATTTGTAGGTGATAGTAAGCAGATGAAAGACACAACCACTGGATTTATTTCAAATCGTATACTTAATCAATTAGCTGAAAAATACGAGATACCTGAGCATATGCAAATTAAGCCACAGGGAGAAGCTGTCATGTCTGTATTAGATATTTTTAAGCTTCAAGGTGTAAAGTCAAAGACCTTGCAATATCACTATCGTTCACCAAAAGAATTGATAAACTTTTCAAGTGAAAATTTCTATAAACCAAGTGGTACTCCATTGATTTCATTAAACAAAGAGTACTTAACATACAAAGATACAAGAAAAGTTATTGTGAAGCATAAAATTGATGTTGATTACTCGATAGAAACATCTGAAAGAACAAACCGTAGTGAAGCTCTAAAATCATTAGACTTATATCACGAACTTAGAGCTACGTCTGGATATGAGAATTTATCAATAGGAATATTGACCTTTTTTAACGATCAGGCAAGTGAGATTCAATCTGTTTTTTCGGAAGCAAATGTGCGTGATGAAAATCTATTAATAAGTACAATCGAGGGTGTTCAAGGTGACGAGAAAGATATTATTATATATTCTTTTGCAATAAAAACTCCCGAAGAAAAGAACCGATATGTTGCATTAACGGGTGAGAATGGTGATGTCAGAAAAGAAGTAAATAATGGAAGAGTGAACGTTGCATTCTCTCGAGCAAAAAAACAAGTTCATATTATAACCAGCATTGAGACAAACAAATTTCCAGATGGTATTTGGTTAAAAAAGTACTTAAAATATGCCGACGATTATGGTGAAGTCGATGCTGGAAAAACTGAATTACAGGATTTCGATTCTTATTTTGAAGAAGAGTTCTATGCTTTGCTATCTGACGAGCTTTCAGACAAATACTTAATACAAAATCAAGTTAAAAGTCTTGGCTTTAAAATTGACTTTGTTATCACGAATCTGAAGACTGGTAAAAAATTAGCGATTGAATGTGACGGACCTTCCCACTTTGCTGATGAGCGTTCTGAAGAATTTGGTGAATATATAGACAATGATATTGAAAGACAACTAACACTAGAATCAGCAGGTTGGCACTTCTACAGGGTGCCTTACTCTGTATGGTTAAAAACTGAAGAACGGAAAAGAATCGTTGATGAAATTAAAATGCTAAGTTAGCTCGCTTAGCAAAACAAGCTATCAGCGATACGATTGCGATAGGCAGTAAAGAAAGATATTATTAATTCACAACAAAAACCTAACCCTCAGTTGAGGTATGGTTGGAATAATAAAACTCCTAGTAGAGATTAAAAGACTCCCAGTCAAAGTCACTCTACTAGGTTGTGTCTGGAAACAGATATAGGTAGCTTCGGTTACCGCAATGGCTGGGAGCCTTTTGATATTCAAAAAGCTCCCACATAATAAATCCTAGTAGATACGTATGAACAATTTTGAAATAAGAGATCTCTTAAGATCTCTTTCTATTAAAAGACCAATATTTCACTCAGAAGCTGATTTCCAGTTTTCATTAGCTTGGGAAATTAAGGAAAAGTTTCCAGAAGCAGATATACGATTGGAGCTTCCTTTTGGTGAACAGAAAAAGGAATATTTAGATATTTTAGTTACGTTAGGTAATCAACTCATTCCAATCGAACTAAAATACAAAACTAAGAAATCTGAAATTGAATTTAATAATGAGAAGTTCTTTTTAAAAAATCATAGTGCGTACAATGTGAACAGATTTAATTTCTTAAAAGATGTTGAACGTATAGAGAGGTTTGTAGAAGTAAATAATAGTCCTCAAGGATATACAGTGATACTTACAGATGACCACATGTATTGGAATCAAAATGATAAAAATATACTAGATAAAGAATTTTCTGTTCAAGAAGGAAGATTGATTGAAGGAACTCTTTCTTGGAAAGAAGGAGAAGGTATTGAAAGTGCAAAATATAAAAACACACCTATTCAATTAAGAAATAGGTATGTTTCTAAATGGGAAGATTATTCTGAAGTTGATAATAATTCTTTCCGAATGGTTATTTTTGCAACAAGTGATTAGTGATTAATTTTGTAGTTTCTTCTAAGTTTTCATCTGCAAAGTCTTTAGGCTGTAGTCCGAGTTCTCTGATAGTTTGATCTGCGTCGAATCTTCCGTCATCAAAAGTCTCAGGAACATCTTTCATGTACTTAGGATGTTTTTTATCAAGACGATAACGAATAGCTTGCCAATGACCATTCTTTATAAGACTGTTCATTCGACTCTCAGTATAATCATTCATGTTCTCATCTCCTTCTTCACACGCTTCAGTTACTCTGATTGCGAATTCAGGATTTTCTTCTTTCCAGCGATAGAAGGTTTGTCTTGATATCCCAACCTTATTACAAGCAACGGAAATGTTTGCTGTTTCTCTTAAGTAATCAAGAAGTTTTTCTTGTAACTTTTTATTATCCTTCTTCATGTTCTCTGATTAGTTTAGCTTTAATTCCAGTTTGAGCTTCAAACCTATTGATGATTAGCTGACAAAACACTGGCTCATATTCAGAAACATAAGCTGTTCTGTTTAACTGTTCACATGCTGAAAGAATACTTCCCGAACCTGCTGTTAAATCTAGAACAATGTCACCTGGCTTTGTACATCTCCGAAGCGCTTTATCGTGTAGAGAGGGATTTTTCTGGGTCGGATGAGCATACTCCTTACTGGGCAATCTTTTTGTCATCCAGACATTTATGTTGTCTAGTACGTCTTCGAACAATTGTTTGCCTGTGGACATGTTTTTGTTCACTACTTCATTCAGATTGTTTATACTTCTATTTAGATATGGACGACCGAATGTGCCATAGACACAATACTCTGTGACTTTATTGAAGGCCTGATTGGGTGTTGGTGAAGCGTTGTCTTTCAACCAAATGAGAAGGCGCTTTGAATCTATTCCAAGTTCTTTGTATAGAATCTGGAATAACCATACATATCGCTCATCACACCAAAACATATAGTGACAATCTGGATTACTAACTGACATCGCATTTTGCATTACAGTTCGTACAAATTGTTCATACTCTTTGTCAGTCTTACTGTCATTAGTTGTTCCTCCGTATGAAGACTTATTTCCAACGCCAGAATTGTACGAAAGGTCAATATTATATGGCAAATCATCATTGACTAGGTCTGCCTTTTTACCTCCCATTAATCTTTTTGCAGTGTTTGGATCTAGAGCATCTTCGCAAAGCAACGTATGTCGACCTAACTTAAACATGTCACCACGTTTAATATCAGTACTTTTTATTTTTGATAGTTCTTCTTTCTCGTCGAACTCATCATCTTCTGCCTCCAAATCTTCTGACCAGATTTCATTTAGTTCATCTTCGTCGAATCCAATGTCAGTTAGCAGGTCTAGTTCGAAGTTTTGTTCAAGTAATTCGTAATCCCAAATACCATCGTTATGGTTTGACTCTAAGGCGACCTTGCTACGTTCATCTTCTGTTAAGGGACGAGATGGAATAAGTACAAGAACTTCTTCCATCTTCAAATCAAGAAGTGCCGACTTCCTCTGGTTTCCACTCAAGATTGTGAAGTCAGTGTCGACTTTAATAACGTCGTGGAAACCTCGTTCTACAATTCGTTCTTTTAATTTTTCAAAAGATTCTTTAGATATCTTCCGAGGGTTTTGTTTCCAAATCTTTAGTTCAGAAACTGATAGCTTTTTCGCACTCCAAGTAAGTGCAGTAGTTTTTATGTTGGACATATAACTTTATTTTTAATTGAATAAAGTTACAAACACCTAAAGTGTTCCACTCTCGTGGTTTCAAATACATTTTCTTGGTGTAAGTGAACATTTTTCTTTTCACTTACTTACATCGTTAAGTAGAATATATCAGTCTAGATATTAATGCGTAATAGAATTATCCACTTTTGGAAAATAAGTTGGCTAAAATTGCAAACTCAAGCAGTATTTATTTTACTGTGTCAATAGTACCGAGTGGAATTTGAATAAATATAAGAGTAGTATCTACTTATTAATCAATATTATTTACCATGAGTACATTTACTATCCCATACCCTGAATATGACATAGCAGAAATACTGCAAAAAAGGTTTCCTAAAAAAGAAAACTATTCTGTAGCTATTCCATTAAGCAGACAGCAGAAATATTATGACTTACTGCTTGTTAAGGGTGAAAAAAGAAAGACAGTAACGATTCAAGTCAAAAGTTCTCGTACATACTTATCACAGAAAGAAGGTGAATATAGGTATTACTCATGGTTTAACTATTTTGATATAAAAAACAACTACAGTGATTTCTATTTTCTGTATATGACATATCCATTGTTTGATAAAAACTACAAACCAAAAGCAAAGTGGAGTACAAAGATTCTAGTTTTTACTGGCAATGAAATGAAGAAATTACTAGATAATGTAAAAACTAAAGAAGGTAAACAAGAAAGATTCTTTTCACTGGGATTTAATGAACAAGGAGAAATTTGTGGTGCACGAGGGTTTAGTCATTTACAAAAGAAAGATTACAGCAAGTATTTGTTGGAGAATATGTTTGAGGTGATCAGGAAGAAGTTTTAATAAAAATAAAAGAGATAAAGAGTAGGTTGATTATAAAAAGTAAAAAACTGTATCTTTCAGATACAGTTTTTTTAAGTCAGTAGAAATATTAATGACTGCAGACATCCTTTATTAAAATATCTCTGCAGGTACCAATCTTCCTACTCGTTGTGACAATCATTACAGCAATAGTAACAACCATCAATATCTGCACTTTTTGAAGGATACAGCTCTTTAGCTCTCCTTTTTGCATCGTGGCAATTGCCATAATTTCCAACTGCCAATCGGTTAGAGTGATCAGGAAGATGATGACAAGTATCTTCATTGTGTAGCTCATAGTTCTCACCACTGTCAGAATCTTGTTGATTTTGATTTAGAATGTATTTTGACATAATCCTTATTTACGTTAATGGACGATTAATTTACGACCTTGTCAGCCATTATATTCTTACTCGGACAGTATTGCAATATAATTTACGGTATTTTTAATAATATTACACAATACGAAATAATTTCTACCATAAGTAAAGGTATTTTCATTTGTTTTGTAGTATACTAGTTAGTACATGCCTAAGAAAACAGTCTTGACGAAAATACAAAGTGAAACCCTTGGTGCAATCAAGGGTTATATTGATAAAAATGGCTTTTCTCCTACCCTTAAGGAGATTGCTGATGATTTGGGGGTTAATA
>Ga0136601_1000770_pt1 | contig 12221 bp, 10 predicted proteins | sample AntRauMFilla2699_FD_181020 | JGI IMG/M metagenome (GOLD analysis project Ga0136601, IMG submission 181020) | Saline lake microbial communities from Rauer Islands, Antarctica - Metagenome Filla 2 #699 | ecosystem: Environmental > Aquatic > Non-marine Saline and Alkaline > Saline | place... | reverse complement strand
TGGTGCTCCCGCGTCTCCAGCAACGCAGCATTCGCCTTTACAAGCTGACAGGTTACAGGCAAATTCTGTATCTATAATCGATTCAGAAATAAGGGTTTTGTCAATTTTAATCATGGTCGCAAAGCTAACTCAATTATGAAGTTATAACTCAAAATTTAAAGTCTCTTCCTAAGGTGAATTCAGCATAAAATATTTAACAAAAAATTGTTGTTCACAAGATTTCATGAGATTGCCAATCCATGAATCAGAAGTACTTTTGCAAAAAATTACAGAAGACTATTATGTTCGATTTTAAACAGATTTTCACTGCAGGAATGATCCTTTTTGCTGTGATAGATATTGTAGGCAGTATTCCTATTATTGTAGACTTAAGAAAAAAAGTAGGTCATATCCAAAGCGAAAAAGCGTCGATTGTCGCGTGTATTTTGATGATTGTTTTTCTTTTTGTAGGAGAAACCATTCTGAATTTGATCGGTATCGATGTGAACTCTTTTGCCGTGGCAGGAGCATTTATTATCTTTTTTCTGGCCATTGAAATGATTCTCGGGATACAGCTTTACAAAGACGACGCTCCTGAAACTGCGGCTATTGTTCCTTTAGCATTTCCTTTGATTGCTGGTGCGGGGACAATGACTTCCATTTTGTCTTTAAAATCTGAATTTGATACACCAAATATCATTGTTGCGATTATTTTGAACGTCATAGTTGTTTATGCTGTCTTAAAGTCATCCAAAAAAATAGAAAAAATTCTTGGAAATCAGGGGATTTCTGTGATTAGGAAAATATTTGGCGTAATTTTGCTGGCCATTGCGGTAAAATTATTCGCAACGAATATTCAGAGTTTATTCAATTAAAAATTTATGAAGTATTTTATTTATTTCTTAATGCTTTCATCAGTTGGACTAATGATTTTCAGTGGGACTCTTGTGAACCCAGATGATCTGGTAGGAGATAAAAAGAGTTTTACAGGTGTTCTGGGAATTTTAGTATGCCTGTGTATTATAGTTTTACTTTTTATTTTATTGTTATCAAGAAAGCTGAAAGAAAAGTACTACGAGTAAAAGGTATTTTGACCGAACTAAAAAGCTTCTCAAGAAATTTCTCGAGAAGCTTTTTTGCTTTTAGGGCGTGCCCCCCAATGCTTTGGGGGTCGGGCTATCCGCTTCAAGCCAGTTCAGTAAAGCTCAAAAAATAAAGCCTAGTAAGAGCTTCCTTTGGTCGCTTCACTAGGCTTTATTTTTTAAAAAGCTTTACATCCTGAGCTTTCCACTTCTATCCCTCACGCATTCACTCACTGTGCATTTTACATGTCAAACTTTCCATTTCAAGTTAGTTTTTCAAGATCTGGAATTTTATTTTTTGACCAGTTGACCAGTTGACCAGTTGACCAGTTGACCAGTTGACCAGTTGACCAGTCTTTGTTCTATTCTCTTTTTTCTTACTTTTTACATTTACTCCACCTTCATTCGATTATCTCCGGAATTCGTATCTATCAATTTGTTGTAAGGATCGATGCCAACTTCAGTAGGTTTCTCATCCACAGTAATGGTGAATTCATTGTTGATTTCAGAAATGAGATGTTTTTTCAGGTACAATACATTTTCCTTTTTAACGCCATCAATTGTTTCATCCGACTCTCCAAAAACTCCAATTTCAATATAATCCCGGAGCGGAAGCGACTCTAAAGTGTCTTTTTCAGTCTCAAAACTTATGCTTTCGCCTTCAGCATTGGAAAAGATTTTCTCTCCTTTTTCTGAAGATCTGTATTTTTGGGCATAGGCTTTCAGTTTTACTTCATACTTTCCATTATCCAATGTATCGGAGGCTGCTTCAGTCATTCGATTGTCATAAAGCGTTATGGTTTCAAACATATCTTTAATCAGGTATTGAAGTGAATCCGGCGTACGTTCTTTCAGAAGGCTGACAAATTCCACTGAGGTGGTATAAGGTGGTTCCTGAAAAGCGACTTTATCAACATAAGATTTCAAAATAGAGTTCATTTTCTCTTCCCCTAAATAATCGCTTATCGCGTAAAGTACCAAAGAGCCTTTGTTATAATGGATATACTGCTGATTTTCATTCAGCATTAATGGCAATTCCTTCTGACTTTCAAAACGCCGTCCTCTTAAGTATTTATCCAAAGCATCTTTCAGGAATACCCGCATCTGCTGTGCGCCATATTCTTTTTCCAGGACTTTTAGCGAACTGTATTCTGACATACTTTCAGAAAGTAAAGTGGCTCCACGTACATCGGCACCAATTACTTGATGCGCCCACCACTGGTGAGCAACTTCATGAGAAGTCACACTAAAAGGATAATCTACGCTTTCGTTATCTTCATCATCCACTTTTGCAATAAATCCAATGGCTTCAGAATATGGAACCGTATTGGCAAAGGATTGTGCAAAAGACCCGGACGTTAATGGAAATTCTAAAATTCGAAGTTGTTTGAATTGGTAAGGGCTAAAATTTTCAGAATAGTAGTCCAAAGATTTCTTGGTAGCAGAAACCATTCGCTCTATGTTATAATTATGAGGTTTGTGATAGAATACCTGAATATTTACATCGTTCCACTGGTCTTCATAGACTTCGTATTTAGCTGAATTGAACGCATAAAAATTCAATATTTTTTTATCCATTTTATAATGGAAATAAGCTCTGTCTCCTTCTATCCATTCTTCCTGAAGGTAGCCTGGAGCTACAGCAATTTGATCTTTGGAGGTCGATACCGTCGTCTCAAAATCAATCCAATCGGCGTCATCTGATATGTAGGTATTACCCAATGCCGTAGAATCGTAAGGCGACATCATTCGCTCTTTAGGCTCAAGATTGTATTTTTCTCTAGTCTTGTTATTTGATATTTCATAGCCTTCGCTATACCCAAAACTTGGAAAAATTCGATTGTTGATGAACGTTCCGTTGGTTCTTACAGGCGAATTGTTGTTTAATAGGGTATTGGGTTTATTTTCCATGTCGAAGCTGAATGTCACTTCTTCACCTGGAAGTAGACTTTCATCAAATTTGAAAATCTCAAAGTCGTAAACTGTATCTTTCAGAATAGTCTTTCCTTTTTTATTTAAAGCATAGCTTTGAATGTAAGCATCGCTTAGATTAACTAAGATTGAATCTACAGGCTGCTCGGTTTTGTTTTTTAAGATAAATTCACCCTTAGCTTTAAAATCCCGAGTGTTTGGAAACAAATCCAAATTAACATTGACGCTGGTGATTCGAGGTGAATTCAGCATTTTCAAATGACTATATTGGTTTTCATAATCCACCTGAAGTTGTTCGCGTTCGTTTCCGGAAAGGCGTTCATTGATGACATTATCATTGTAATAAATCCAGGAGCCAACTCCAACAAATATGACTAAACAAACCGCAATAATTGATTTGTATAGAGGGTTCATTTTTTCCTGTGCAAGCTCTATTCTTTGCTTTGCAGAATAGGAAACACCTCGACGGTAAAATAGAATGGCAATGACATACAATACGATTGCCAAAGCAAACCAATACAGCCTGTAGACATAAAAGACTTTTAAACCTGGACCATAACCCACCATATCAGAATACGTAGCACCACCGCCTGAATTAAATCTGAAAATACTTTGTTCGATGCCAAATTGTGGAAAGAAGCCAAGTAAAATCAAAAATGCTAAAAGCGATACAAAACCGACAATGTGATTTTTGATGAGTGAATGAAATAAAAATGCCATCACTGTCCATGCCAGTACTCTTAGGTAATCGATGGCAAAAAACTGAAACAGGTATAAATCCAACTCCAGCTTATAATATTCATTGTAAACCTGAACGCCTACCGCTAACACCAAGGCCAAAATGTAAAAAGAAGCCTGCATTTTGAAAATAGCAATGAATTTTGCCAGTAGAAACGACCAGTTGGGAAAAGGGGTGACATCCACAAGCTGATTCATATTGGAGCTCTTCGCTCTATTGACCAGCATCCCCACAAGAAGAAAGGTGATGATAATTATAAACCCACTCACTACTCCTGAGGCGTTCTGCATTAATTCTCGAGTGACGGGATAGGTTGAAGTACCGTAAATAGGCGTGCGAACTGCTAGCGTAGATAAGGTTATAATCAAAGTCACGATAGCAAATGAAATAAATACCCAGTTTTTGAAAATATACCTCGCTTCAAAATTGCTGTGTTTCCACGCCATCTTTAACCAATGCTTAAAATGATAGGCTTTTTCGACATTGGGTAATTTAATGCGAACAAGGCTTCCAAAATTTCGCTTAATTACACGCTCTGCTTTACTTTTAAAAAGCTTGAATTGAATGGCCTGCTGATTGAATTTGAATTTGAAAAAAACAAACGCAAAAATCAAAATACTAATGGCTGCCCAGAGCAAACGGTTGTAAATGATGTAACCTTCAAAAGGAAGCGAATTATTATTTCTTTCAAAAACCGTCCAATATTCAGTTTCCAAACCTAAAGCTTGAGCACCAAGGGGGTCGATGAGGGCAGAAAGTGTTTTATTGTCGATATCTGCATTAAGGCTTTGGGCAAAACTTTGAATCGTAATCAATATCAGAACACTTATAAATCCTATAAAAATATTCCTGGAAAAGGTCACGACGGCAAAAACTACGGCGCCGTATAATAATATGTTGGGAATAACGAAAATGAGCAAAGGTTGGACGTAATTCCAAATATCAAAATCGGTAAACAAATCAGGATTAGTGCCGGGAAAAATAGTACCGATATAGACACCCAGGCAAATCAATAAAATAATGCCGATGACGATGCTCATGGCACTTAGAAACTTACCAAATAAGTAGCTTGCTTTTGAAATGGGATATGAATACAACACCTGATGCATGTCGTATTTAAAGTCTTTGTTGATAGAAGCACCTACGATTGAAGGCAATAAGAAATATAAAAAAACGCTTAGAACGTTGATCATATTATTGATCGCCAAAGCCGAATTTTCATAGGTTGGTGAGGTGGTTGTAACCGTAAAATTATCAAAAAGTCCACCCGCCGATGCCATCATTAAAAAAGCAAAGATGAACATGATGACCGAATAGATGTAAGTGATGGGAGCCCGGAACCAGGATTTGATTTCAAACTTGAATATTTTTGAAAACATAAGGCTTAAGATTGAGGGTTAGTAGCTTCCACTTCATCTCCTTTGAGGTGTACAAAATAGACATCGCTCAAATCGGGTTCTACTTTCATAAATTCATCTCCCGGGCTGGTTTCACCATACACGCGAATGTTTAACGAGTTATCCTGATTGTAATTTGTAGAGATAATATTGTATTCAGATTCATATCTTTCGACATTCTCCCGATCAATTGTAAGACCCCAGATTTTATCTTTTAAATCTATAACTGCATCGATTGGTTTTTTGTGACAAAGGAGTTTACCACCATTCAAAATAGCCATGTCGGTGCATAATTCTTTCACATCATCGACAATATGGGTGGAAAGAATTACAATATGATTGGTGCCAATTTCTCGTAAGACATTGAGGAAACGGTGGCGTTCTGCAGGATCCAGTCCAGCGGTAGGCTCATCGACAATGATGAGTTTGGGGTTGTTTAAAAGCAACTGCGCAATCCCAAAACGCTGCTTCATTCCACCGGAATAGCCCGCGACATGTTTGTTTTTGACATCATAGAGATTAGTCACTTCCAAAGCATAATCTACAATCTGTTTGCGTTCAGCTTTGTTGGAAAGTCCTTTCAATTCCGCAAAATAATGCAGGAGTTTTTCGGCTGAAAGTTTTGGATACACCCCAAAAGACTGAGGTAGATAGCCCAAGACTTTTCGTAATTCCATTTTTTGATTCAGAATATCAATGTCATCCAGGTAAATTTCTCCACTATCTGGTTGCTGTAAAGTGGAAATGGTCCGCATAAGCGTGGACTTTCCCGCTCCGTTGGGACCTAAAAGTCCAAACATGCCAGAATTGATTTCGATAGAGACATTATCTAGGGCTTTAACCCCGTTTTTATAAGTTTTGGATACGTTGAGTAAGCGAAGTTGATTCATAGGATTGGTTTTTAAAACATATAAAACTATGTTATAAGTAACATTTTTAGTAAAATGTTACAGATAAAGTCAGAATTATATCGATTTCAATTAAAAACATCAACCTTCTGAAAGTAGAATAAATTAAAGTATAAAATGATTTCACGCAAAGATCCCTAGTAGGTTCGCAAAGCCTGCAATTTTATTATACCGATAACTAAAACTTCATAGGTACCTATCAAAAAGTTCTTGTATCAAGACCTCAGGTTTTAAAACCTGAGGTCTGTAAATCAAATTTTAATTTGAGTAAAATATGTTATGTCACGAGCTATAACTAGTATAAAAAACAAATTGAAACAGCAGAAAGAATTTACAAATCAGAATCATCGGTTTCTCCATCGTATTGAGTAGCCTCAGTTCTGGCGTCGTAGCCGATCTCTCGTAAATATTTTGAAAAAATATCGGTGTAGCCGTGGGTGCAGATCACCTTTTCACAACCTGTGGCTTTAATACTATTCAACAATCCATCCCAATCGCAATGGTCGCTCATCACAAAACCTTTGTCGATGGCGCGTCGGCGTCTGGCGCCGCGAAAAGTCATCCAGCCACTGGCCGAAGCCGTCACATAAGGTACCATTTTGCGTATCCAGGTGCCTCCGTGAGCGCTAGGTGGGGCAAGGACAAGATTGCCATTGATTTCTTTTTTGGTGGTGTCTCTGGTCACCCGAGTGGTTTCGGGAAAATCGACCATTTCTCTCAAAACTTCAGTCATATTTTCAATAGCACCGTGGGTATATATTTTACCAATTTCTGGATTGAGGTGCTTCAGGAGTCGTTGTGCTTTCCCCAGTGAATAGCCAAACAACACAGAGGTTCTCCCTTCTGCCTGATTCTCTGCCCACCATTGGTTGATGTCACTCATCACTTCGGCCTGAGGTTTCCACTTAAAAGCGGGTAAACCGAAGGTACATTCGGTGATAAAAGTATGACACTTCACTGGTTCATAAGGAGCGGAAACTCCGTCAGCCTCGTCTTTGTAATCGCCTGTAAACACCCAAACTTCACCCTTGTGTTCTACACGAATTTGTGAACTTCCAATCACGTGACCAGCAGGATGAAAACTAAACTTCACATTATTAATTGTAAACGGCTCGCCGTACGCTTTGCCTTCCACATCTATCTCACCCAACCTATGTTTCATAATGGGAATGTTACGGTGATGCGTGATGTATTTTTTATTTCCCCAGCGGGAATGGTCAGCGTGACCATGAGATATGATTGCCTTATCAACTTTTCGCCAAGGGTCTAAGTAGACATCAGCGACGGCACAATAGATTCCATTTTGATTGAACGCTAATAAGGGTTCTTTCATAAGATTTAAATCACATTTTTTTAATGACTTCTATATTTCCACCCAATTTGGTTTTCTGACTCAGAGTAGATGGATTTCCATGAATTTCAATAGATCCTCCAGCTGTAACGCTTGCAGAACAAGTTTCAGTAGCATGAACAGTGGCTTCACCTCCATAACTGACACCAACACTGGTTGTTTCGGAAATTAAATCATCTCCATCGTAAGAACCGCCAGTTTTCACTTCTACACTTGTTGTTTTTGCAGTACCAACAAGGCTTATACTTGCACCCGTTACCGATTTTACAGAAAGACTCTCCAACTTCAATTCGCCACCAATATAGCTACCTTCCGAAGCAATTAAGCGGAGTTCTTTTTGATCTACTACTGAAATAAACTCTACTTCAGAACCATTTCGTGCTTTTAATTCTTCTACTTCTTTGGCGTAAACGGTAACTAAGATTTCAGCTTCAGTAAAAATTTGACCAAGTGGCAAGCTGAGGTCCAACTCTCCATTTTTAATATCGATATTGACTTTATCGCGTTCTAAACCTTTGATTTCAATTTTATGTTCATCAGCATTGGTTACGATTTCAACAAAAAGTCCAGTTGATACTCTTATACTAGTAAAGTCTTTGCCTGGAACTACTGATTTTACTTGAGCCACTAGTGAAGTAGAGGCTATTAAAAATAAACAGGCTATAATATTTATTTTGAATTTCATTCTTTTTGATTTGGATTGAATTCAAAAATACAGGAATATCTCTTGCAGCCACATTAAATTAAACCTAAAACTTAGTGGGGAGGAATGAGGATTTAGGTGATTAGGTTGGAGGTGAAAGTTTCAAATTTTGAATATGAAACCAGTATTTTTTTATTGAGTCTCATATCTTATTTTTTGTCCCGAGCACCTTTGTTCTTTTCTATCATGTTTCACTAGATATAGTTGTTATTGTTCAAAAACTAGAAGACTTTATGTCCAGTAACTTGACGTTTTTAATCCTTTCAGTATATTTGAGCCAGATTTTAATTGAATGAAACTTCCTGAAGGCAAAAAAGTATACTTTTCCAGTGATAATCATCTAGGAGCTCCAACACATTCTGAAAGCTTAAAGCGTGAAAAAATATTTATTTCCTGGCTAGATCACATCAAAACTGATGCGCATGCTATTTTCCTACTCGGTGATTTGTTTGACTTTTGGTTTGAATATCGGGAAGTGGTGCCCAAAGGTTTTGTAAGGACTTTGGGGAAATTGGCAGAACTGAAAGATTCTGGAATCGAGATTTATTATTTTGTAGGAAATCACGATTTGTGGATGAAAGACTATTTTAAAGACGAGCTTAATATCCCCGTGTTTTATAAACCCCAGGTCTTTGAGTTTAATTCAAAAAAGTTTTTTCTAGGTCATGGCGATGGACTTGGTCCAGGAGATAAAGGTTACAAACGCATGAAAAAAGTCTTTACACATCCTGTTTCAAAATGGCTGTTTAAATGGTTACATCCAGATTTAGGAGTGAGATTAGCTAAGCATCTTTCAGTAAAAAACAAACTGATTTCTGGTGATGATGACGCTAAATTTCTTGGGGAAGACAATGAATGGCTTGCACAGTATGCCAAGCGCAAACTTGAAGATGAGCATTATGATTACTTTGTTTTTGGACACCGCCATTTGCCAATGGAAATACAAGTTGGAGAAAATTCTAAGTACATAAATCTTGGAGATTGGATTGCTCACTACACCTTTGGCGTGTTTGACGGGAACGAGTTTTCTTTAGAAAAACTGAATAAAAAACCCTGAATACGAAGTAAACAGAGTTAGAAATATAAGTGTCTCAAAAATCTATTTAATAGACTTAGATTCATTATTTGTCTCGCTAGTTTCATCTTCTTTGGAAGCATCTTTAAATTCTTTGATGCCACTACCTAGACCTCTCATCAATTCTGGTATTTTCTTTCCACCAAAGAGTAGAAGGATTGCAATACCAATGATTACCCATTGCCATGGTCCTACCATTCCCATTATAACATTAAGTGCATTCATAGCTTTAAATTTGATACAAAATTAGTGATAAAAATCTAAATCAAAGGTTTATGAATCTAAAACCTACATAAATTAACTTTATTCTATCTTTGTAAGAGTTTTTAAACTATGGAATCACCAAAAAAAGATAAGCGAAAAATCAAGCAGAAACTGCTTCATAAGTACCGTTTGGTGATTTTGAATGAAGATACATTTGAGGAGAGATTATCCTTTCAGTTATCAAAACTTAATGTTATCATTTTATCTACAATTTCAGCATTACTACTGGTATCAGGAACTGCGCTTTTAATTGCTTTTACTCCAGTAAGAGAGTATATACCTGGATATTCTTCCACAGCTTTAAAGAATAAAGCAACACGGCTTACCCTTGTTGTAGACTCTCTCACGACGGTAGTTGATAAAAATTCAGCATACTTTCAATCTATAAGAAATGTTCTCAGTGGGAAAGTAGATTCATTAGATACTGAGATGTCTTACAGCTTAAATGATATGAAGCCTGTAGACCCAGAATCGGTCAATCTATCTGCTTCTGAGCAAGATTCCATTTTGAGAGTAAAAGTAGAGCAGGAGGATAAATACAGTTTGCTTGAAAAGGCTACTTTCAATACAAATTTCACCTTATTTCCTCCGGTTTCTGGAAGAGTTTCCGAAGTTTATAATGCAGAGCAAAAACATTATGCGGTCGATATTGTGACTGAAAAGAATGAGCCTGTGAAAGCGACACTAGACGGCACCGTTATTTTTGCAGAGTGGACCGTAGAAACAGGATATGTCATTATTATAGAACATAGCTTTGGGCTAATTTCTGTTTATAAACATAATGATTCTTTATTAAAAAGTCAGGGAGACCTGGTTACAGCAGGTGAAGCAATTGCAGTAGTCGGCGATACGGGAGAATATTCTTACGGGCCTCATTTGCATTTTGAACTCTGGGTAGATGGATATCCGGTAAATCCTTCAGATTACATCAATTTTGAATAGAATTTATATATGTCGATAAAATCGTTTGGTGCAAAGTTATTTGCTAAATACATTTCATCTCAAATTGAAAGCTGGTCTTCTCAACCAGAGCAAACACAGTTGAAGGTATTTAAAAGTCTAATTAAAGAAGGTCGAAAAACTAAGTTTGGTCAAGATCATAACTTTGATGAGATCGAAACATTTAAAGATCTTTTTGATAATGTTCCCATTCAGGATTATGAAGAGTTAAAGCCCTATGTTGATAGAGTTGTCGATGGTGAAAAAGATGTATTATGGCCTGGAAAGCCACTATATTTTGCTAAAACTTCAGGAACAACAAGCGGTGCAAAATATATTCCACTGACCAAAGAGTCAATTCCCAATCACACCAACGCTGCGAGGAATGCAATCCTCAGCTATATCCATGAGACAGGAAATTCTAGTTTTGTAGATGGGAAAATGATTTTCTTGCAAGGCAGCCCGGAATTGGAAGAAAAAAACGGAATATACTTTGGGCGGCTTTCGGGAATTGTGGCTCACTTTGTTCCAAATTATCTGCAGAAAAACAGGCTTCCTAGCTGGAAGGCAAATTCCATTGACGACTGGAATGAGAAAATCGATGCTATAGTTGAGGAGACTTATGATCAAGATATGACCATTATAAGTGGAATTCCTTCCTGGGTTCAAACTTACTTTGAGAAGCTTCACCATAAAACAGGAAAAACAATAGGAGAGTTGTTTCCCAACTTGCAACTTTTCATTTATGGGGGTGTGAATTACGAACCTTATCGGTCCAAATTTGAAAACCTGATTGGGAAATCTGTGGACAGTATAGAGTTATACCCGGCTTCTGAAGGTTTCTTCGCTTTTCAAGATTCTCAGAAAGAGGAGGGTATGCTTCTGCAATTGGACTCAGGAATATTTTATGAGTTTATAAAAGCAGACGAGTTTTATGATGAAAAACCTAAAATACTTACTATAGGAAAGGTTGAAGTTGGTGTGAATTACGTCATGGTAATTTCTACCAATGCTGGTTTGTGGAGATACAACGTTGGTGATACGGTTATGTTTACAGACAAAAAACCCTATCGATTAAAAGTTTCTGGCAGAATTAAACACTTTACCTCAGCTTTTGGAGAACATGTAATTGCCCAAGAAGTAGAAAAATCTATAATTTCAGCTTCAGAAGAATTTGACGTACAAATCAATGAGTTTACCGTAGCTCCACAGATCACTCCTGAAGAGGGTTTGCCTTACCATGAATGGTTTATAGAATTTGAAAAAGAACCAAGCGATTTTGAAGCATTTGCAGATAGAATCGATAAATTGCTTCAGAAGCAGAATTCCTATTACAAAGACCTTGTTAAAGGAAACATGTTAAGGACCTTAGTGATTACAAAAGTTCCAAAAAATGGATTTCAGGAGTATATGAAATCTGTTGGAAAACTTGGAGGTCAAAATAAAGTACCAAGACTTTCTAATGACAGGAAAATAGCACAAGAATTAGAAAAACAAATTTAGATTAATAAGATAATTAATATATGACAGAACTATTAAATATTGGACGAAATAGAGCTCAAGAAAGTACAAACGCCATAGAGCGTATGTACATTACTATGAGACATCTTTTTATACGCGGATTTTATAAGCCTATGGGAGTTTCTGGTGAAACTTTACGCGAAGCATTACTGACGCTTAGACCAGAAATTTATGGGAGCATTGGAGAATCCAAAGTAGAACTGAGCGGACTTCAATACATTATAGAAAGGCTCCCGGAAGGCATTGAAGAGTGTAGTTTTATCAACCTCACCAGTGATGAAGGCTATTCCAATTCGCACTTTAAACCTATTATCCCTCCAAAGCGAAGAAG
>Ga0136601_1000769_pt1 | contig 12223 bp, 8 predicted proteins | sample AntRauMFilla2699_FD_181020 | JGI IMG/M metagenome (GOLD analysis project Ga0136601, IMG submission 181020) | Saline lake microbial communities from Rauer Islands, Antarctica - Metagenome Filla 2 #699 | ecosystem: Environmental > Aquatic > Non-marine Saline and Alkaline > Saline | place... | reverse complement strand
AAATTTATTGATCATAAAATAATGCAGTAATGAAATATATCCTCATGTTATTACTTACCTTACCCCTAATAGGAACTCAGGCACAAAACGATAAGGGTATTTCAAAATTGACGACATATGAATTTGATCTTCAAGGTCATAGAGGTGCCAGAGGTTTAGCTCCTGAAAATACTTTACAAGCTTTTAGGGAAGCGATAGATATTGGTGTGAACACCCTGGAACTTGACGTGGTGGTCACAAAAGATCGTCAATTGGTAGTTTCTCACGAGCCCTGGATGAATGCGGATATTTGTAAAAACCTTGCAGGTAATACTATTGATAAAGAAACTGAAAAAGAGCTTAACATCTATCAGATGACTTATGAAGAAGTGAAAGCTTACGACTGCGGAAGCACTTATTACCCTGCATTTCCTGAACAAAAACTCGAGTCAGCCTACAAGCCTTTACTGAAAGAAGTGCTGAATATGGCTGATAATATTAGTAGAAATCACGGCAAGAAAATCAAGTATAATATCGAATTGAAAAGTTTGCCAGAAGGAGATGATATCTATCATCCAAAACCTGCTGAATTTATCAAGTTGGTTATGGGCTTACTCCAGTCAGAAACTAAATTGAAACGCGTGAATTTGCAAAGTTTTGATTTTAGAATTTTAAAAGAGCTGCACCAATCGTATCCTGAAGTTCGCTTAGCGGCTTTAGTGTATGATATGGATTTCGATACCGCTTTAAATGAACTTGGCTTTTCACCTGAAATCTACAGCCCCTATTTTCCATTAGTCAGCAAAGACTTAGTCAAAGACGCCCATGAAAGCGGAATGAAAGTGATTCCGTGGACTGTTAATGAGCCTGACCAAATGAAAAACCTCTTAAAAATGGGAGTGGATGGATTGATTACTGACTATCCTGATCGGGCGCTAAAATTTAAAAAAATCGACTAATCAGTTTTTTAGTTTTTGAGTCTGTGAGTTTCTAAGAAGGTTTTAGATAATAGGAATTAGGTGTTAGGAAAATTCTTAATTCAAAATTATAATTTACGACTACACGACTACACGACTACACGAATTCAACCATTTTCCCACTCCCATAGAAATCCTTAACTTTCGAATCAAATATTTAAAATAAAATTTCAATGAAAACCATAACCTATTCACTTATTGCTTTAGTCCTTTTTTCCTGTGGTCAAAACAACAAGAAAAAAGACACTGATTCTGAAGCGAAAACAAAAGTACAGTCAGAAATTGAAATCACTAGTGAAATAGAGCAGCTAGCTACTGATTTTAAATTTACAGAAGGCCCTGCAGTAGACACGAATGGTCATGTGTACTTTACAGACATTCCAGAAAGTAAAATATACAAATGGACGACAGCAGACAGTTTGGAGTTGTATCGAGAAAATAGTAATGGAGCCAACGGTTTATACTTCGACCAGAATCAAAATCTTTGGGCTTGCGAAGGCGGCAAAGCACAAATCACATTAACGACTCAAGAAGGGAAAAGTTCAGTGGTTGCTTCAGAATACAATGGTAAACCTTTCAATACAACCAATGATATTTGGCCAGATGCCAAAGGTGGTGCTTATTTCACCGATCCTAGATATGGTGGAGATTTAGAAAATCTACCTCAGGAAGGCATGCATGTTTTTTATATTTCGCCGAATAAAAATTCTGTGATTCGTGTCACCGATGACTTAGTAAAACCCAATGGATTGATTGGAACCCCAGACGGAAAAATACTTTACATCACAGACCCGGGTGCAGAAAGAACGTATAGTTATAATATTGAAGGCGACGGTACCTTATCCAAAATGCAATTATTTGTGGAGTATGGTGGCGATGGTATGACTATCGATCAGCAGGGGAATGTGTACCTCACTACCAGTGGTCAACCTCAGGTGGACGTCTTTTCACCCCAAGGAAAATTACTAAAAACCATTAAAGTTCCCGAACAACCTTCAAATGTGACTTTTGGCGGCAAAGACCGCAATGAGTTATACATTACCGCCCGGACTTCGCTTTATCGCGTAGGATTGAATAGGGAAGGAGTGAATTAAAGCATTAAATAGGGTTTAGGTATTAGGGATCAGGTTGTAGGAAAGACCATAATCATTAATTTTAAATTTAGTTGACCAGCCCATTAGTTGATGAGTTTGTGAGTCTTTTAGTAGGTTTTAGGAATTACAATTGAATGAGTGATTTTTTCTGGTGGCTGAGCCTGTCCGACGACTTCATTCAGGCAGGTTATTACGACACTTTCGTCGGAATTGTATCGAAGCCACGATTAAGGAAAATCCATAATTAATAATTCTCAATTTAAAATTACATTTCTCAGTCCACCAGTCCACAAAAAAACTCTTAACCAAAAACAGTCAACGCAAAACGAATACACGACTTCACGAATAAACGAATATCACAAAATTAATCTTACTTTTGCTCTGCAGGTCGCCCTATCGCTGTCTCGTTATCGGGAGAGAGGAAAGTCCGGACACCATAGCACCAACATAGCGGGTAACGCCCGTCATCCTAAATTCATTTTGGGAAAGGACCAGTGCAACAGAAAGCAAGTACAGTTCGGCTGTAGTGAAATCGGTAAACTCTATGTGGTGAAATGTTATGTAAACCAAGGCTTGAGGGTTGTGCGCCCGATCTTGGAGGGTAAACAGATCGAGGTTTTTGGTAACAAAAGCCCTAGATAAATGATAGGGTCTCGATAACCATCGGGAACAGAATCCGGCTTATAGACCTGCTTTTTTTCTTTTTTGAATTTGTACAGAACAATTTTTTAATCTTTACACTATTAGTCTAAACCCTCGTCAAACCTAACAACGGATGCTGGGTGAGGGTTAAATTTTAAATTTTTTCAATATTAATTGTAAGTTGCAGGCAACGCTAAAGGTTTATTTATCGTCTATATTTATAGACACCAAGATCAACCGTGAAACTGATAAACTTACATAAGGACTTAGAGCAAATCATCCAGGATGCTCAGCGCCATAACCAAAAGGCTCAGTATCGTTTATACAAGAAGTTTGCACCCAAAATGCTATCGGTTTGTAGGATGTATATTTCAGACCTTCACCATGCAGAGGATGTGATGTCCACTGCTTTTGTCAAAGTTTTTAAAAATCTCAAAACGTACCAGCACAAAGGCAGCTTTGAAGGCTGGGTACGTCGGATCATGGTCACAACTGCTATTGATTTTCTTAGACAGCAGAAACGCCTGGAGTTTGCAACCGATAATTTCGATCAGTATGAAGAAGTTGAAATACCAAGCCTCACTGAATGGTCTGTTGAAGAATTACAAGGCTTTATTGATGAATTACCAGAGGGTTATAAACTGGTGTTTACAATGAATGTCTTGGAAGACTATTCGCATAAATCGATTGCAGATACCCTAAATATTACAGAAGCCACCTCAAGATCGCAGCTGTTTAAAGCCAAGCGATTACTTAAAATAAAAATAGAAACACATAGATCCAAATCTCATGGACAAGTTTAAAGACGACCTACAACATAAATTCAATCAGCGGGAAATCCAACCCACCGATGAAGCCTGGGGAAAAATTACCGGAGAATTAGCCACCTCAAGTTCATCTAAAAGCCCGTGGCTGTGGGGCGGAATTGCCGCAGGATTTATCGGACTTTTAGTTTTACTTACGCCCATGTATTTTTCTACAAACAATAAGGTTCCTGTAGTAAATTCAGAAAAAAGTAAAACAGAGAATGTTGAGGTTAAAAAACGAAGCCTAGTCTCTGTAAATCAACTTCAAAGAGGGGAGATTAGGACTGCATCAGTTCAATTTTCTCACACAAAACTAAAATGGAAGACACCTCAACCGATAAGCGCTGATGTTCAAAATCCTATCCAACTAAAAGCCAACACCTTATTGGCTGAGGTGGAGCAGGAGTTGGAAAATGAGCGATTTACCGAACAGAAAATGAATGAGGTCGATGCGCTTTTGGCTCAGGCCAGAGCAAAATTATCTTCTAAGAAGGACCAAGAGCTCTTTGATCAGCTTTCAGCTGAAAGCCTTTTGGCTGAAATCGATCTTGAAGACTCTAACTCCTTCAAAGACAAAATTTGGAAACTTATTGAAGTCAATTTCAACGAATTAAAATCTAGTCTTGGAGCTAGATAATACAAAAAAATCAGAGTGGTCGGCGCCAGTATTAAGACTATTCTGCCTATTTAATCTATTGTTCAACTTAAAAAAAATGTATCATGCCTATTAAAATTATAATTACACTCGCCTTTCTGGCAAGCTTGTGGAGCAATCAATTGGTTGCCCAGGGGAGAGATTTTTCTGCCTTTGATGAAGAGGAAGCTTCTGAGCTACAATCAATTCTTACACGAATAGAAAGTGAAGAAAAAGAGTTTTTAAAATCGAAAGTTAAAGAAATCAATTCAAAATTAGAAGATGGAAATCTTTCAGAACAGGAAGCACAAGACCTTAAAGTTTTGGCAGCAGAACAAACGGCTAAGACTATAGCGGATGCACAAAATCTAGTGTTTGACTGGGCTTCATTTCAAAAAGAAAAATATGGAGAGGTGAACATCGATCAGTTTGGTGATTATGATACTTACCTATTGGTTATCAATGAGATGGGATTGAATCCTTCAAAGCTTAATTTTGATCTCAATTTTTTTAAAAATTCATCCAAAAAGAAAAATAAGCGCAAGCCGTTAAATGAGAGAGACCTGCCTTATTCACCAAGAACTTTAAGTGAGTTATTTATCAGTATTTCTTTTAACAACGCAGTGTTGGAGGGAGGGAGTATAGATAATACGTTATTTAAATTTGGAGGAAGCCGGAGTTTCGAGATTGGTTACGAATGGAGTACACGAGTATTTAAAGAAAGCAACTTTTTACGCATCAATTATGGAGTTTCCTTTCAGTTTAATGGCCTAAAGCCTAAAAACAACACCATTTTTGTTGCAAATGGTGAACAAACTGTGCTGGAACCTTTTGAGTTTGATCTGGAAAAGTCCAAATTCAGAATGGACAATTTGATTCTTCCCGTTCACCTTCAATTTGGTAATTCTAAAACTACAGTCTTAGACAATGGAAATAAACGATTTACAGACCAGGACTTTAAAGTGGGGCTCGGAGGCTTTGTAGGGATCAATTTGCGGAACACTCAAAAATTGAAATTTGATGACGGACGTAGAGATGAAAAACTTAAGCAACGTGACGATTTCAACACCAATAATTTGTTATACGGTTTAAGCGCTTTCGTAGGCTGGGAGACGGTCGCGATCTTTGCTCAATATAATTTAAATCCTATTTTTAACAATAATGTAAGGGATTTAAATAACTTCCAAGTAGGCGTTAGGTTGCTTATGGATAGGAGGCATTAGGGTTATTTGTCATTCCGACAGAGAAGTTGTTTTGCTTCGACGAGGAATCTCTTCATTCCGTGCAAGGCGGTAGCCGCGATGCGGAATCTTTATAGGTGATGTTCTGAATGTTGAAAAGATCTATCTCAACCTGGCTTCGATACACCCCGCTACAAAAAGCGGGTCACTCAGCCACCAATTTACCATTGTCATTCCGACAGAGAAGTTGTTTTGCTTCGACGAGGAATCTCTTCATTCCGTGCAAGGCGGTAGCCGCGATGCGGAATCTTTATAGGTGATGTTCTGAATGTTGAAAAGATCTATCTCAACCTGGCTTCGATACACCCCGCTACAAAAAGCGGGTCACTCAGCCACCAATTCACCATTGTCATTCCGACAGAGAAGTTTTTTGCTTCGACGAGGAATCTCTTTGTCACTCTAGGTAATGGTAAGTTTTTTGAGGTTTAGACCTATGATCTCTTTATAATCTAAACCGGTGGTTCTAGTAAATTTGAAAGTGAATTAGCCTTCGTCCTTAACATAGTTTGTCTTCCTCAACTCATACTTTATTTCTTAAGAATAAGATGTGAATATTTTGAGGAACCTTTTACATCGAGATGAAAATCGATGAAATCACTCAAATATTGAGTAAAATCTATATAAATTAGTCATTTTAAAGTATCAATTTATTGAAAAATCGTAACATTACTTATTAGTTATCGTGTTTTGATCAATCCTCTTAAAAATTAAACCATTATGAAAATTATTTTTATTCTACTTTTTTGCCTAAGCATTTCATTTGGTAATGCTCAAACGTTTACTGGTCAAGCGACTTATCAATCCAAGACTGTTTTCGATATGAAACTAGGCGGGGATCAGATAAACGATCAAATGAGAGCTCAAATTGCTGAAATGATGAAAAAGCAATTTGAAAAAACCTACACTTTAGACTTCAACTCAGAAGAGTCTCTATACCAGGAAGAACAAAATTTAGCTGCACCAACAGGTCGGTCTGGCATGATGAGCGGAATGATGGGAAACTTTCAATCTGGGAGTCAGTATAAACACATCAAAGACAGTTTGTATTTAGAATCAAAAGAGTTTTTTGGTAAGTCCTTTCTTATTCAAGATTCTTTGCCAGTTTTAAAATGGGAATTGGTAAACGAATCAAAGCAAATAGGTCAGTATGTTGTTTTCAAAGCTGTTGCAGTCAAAGAACTTGACAAAACTGCTTTTACAGAATTGAGGAAAAAGGAAAAAGAGGGGGACGAAGAAAATACTTTACTAGAAAATGATAGCATAGTATCCCCACTAGATCAATTTGAAATGCCGAAATCTATTGAAATCGTAGCTTGGTATACTCCACAGGTGCCTGTAAGTCATGGACCAAGTGAGTTTTGGGGGCTGCCAGGACTTATTATGGAAGTGCAATCTGGTAAAACAACGATCTTGTGTTCTAAGCTTATTTTGAATCCAAAAGAAAAAGTTGACATAGAAGCACCTTCTAAGGGTAAGCAGGTTACCCAAAAAGAATTTCAAGATATGGTATTGGAAAAAACTCAAGAAATGCAGGATATGTATGGTGGTGGCAAAAGAGGAGGAAACTCTATTGAAATTCGAATGAACTAATTTGAATTTCACTTTTTTATGAAAAACTTACTTATTTTACTGTGTTTATGTGTTGGTATAAACTCAGGATTTTCTCAAACGACAAAACTAATTGGAAAAGTAACCGACTCTATTGGGAACCCACTGTCAATGGCTAGTGTGATAGCCAAAGAAAAGGAAACTTTAGAAATTGACTCTTATAGTATTACTAATGAAGAGGGTCTTTTTCAGCTAAATTTACCGAAGGGTAAAACCTTTATTCTTGAAATTAATTTTTTAGGTTTTCAGCCTTTATCTGCCGAAACTTATATGCCAGAAGACCTCAATGTCATTGAAAGTATTTATGTACTTCAAGAGCTGGCAGATGAACTTGATGATGTAGAGTTGGTTTATGAAATGCCGGTTACTATAAGAGGTGATACTATTTCTTACGACGCCGATTCCTTTGCTAGAGGCAACGAACGAAAGCTTGGCGATATTATTGAAAATCTTCCAGGGATGAAACTCGATGATGACGGGAGTATTGAAGTAGAAGGAAAAAAGGTCCAAAAAGTAATGGTTGATGGAAAAGACTTTTTTGATGGCGATTCCAAACTAGCTACCAAAAATATTCCAGCCGATGCGGTGAGCAAGGTTGAAGTTTTGCGAAATTATAACGAAGTTGACCAGATGCGAGGTTTGGGTAATGACCAAGAAAATGTGGCTATCAATATAAAATTGAAAGAAGGAAAAGAGAATTTTTGGTTTGGAGAACTCAATGCAGGCATAGGATATGGTGAAGAAACGCGCTACCTAGCTAATCCTAAGCTATTTTATTACAGTCCTGATTATAGTATAAATATCATCACCAATTTTAATAATACTGGCGACACGCCTTTTACTTTTCGAGATTACTTTAATTTCACAGGGGGCTTTAGAAACTTCAACAGTGGGGGCGGAACGCGTTTTAACATCAACGATTCTGGACTTGGATTTTTATTGACTCAAAATGACAGAGCCCAAAATATAGAAAATGAATTTGTGGCTGGCAATTTTACTTATAAAGCTTCAGAAAAGCTTGACATTAGTGGCTTTGCATTGCTTTCTGGTAATAAAACAGATTTCCAAACCAATAATATTCGGCAATTTATTTCTAGTGGAGAAAATGAGGTAACTGAAACTGAAAATACCCAAAAGAATCAATTAGCAATGTTGAAACTTAGCAGCGTATACAAACCTAATGCTAATTTTCAATTGGATTATGATGTGTTAGGTAAGCTTTCCGATCAATCTGAAGTTGCTAATCAATTTTCCCAATTTGGAACTATAGACAATCGCATCTTGGAAGATAAAGCCAATAAACCTTTCTCTATTAATCAGAATGTAAATGCTTATTATACACTTTCAGAGAAGGATATTTTTTCAGGACAGGCCCAGCATTTGGCTCAAGAAGAAGATCCATTTTACAATGCAATTTTAGATTTCTTGCCTTTTGCAGGAATTTTACAAGCCAACACCGGTCAGTCGAACTTTGATATTAACCAAGAAAAGATAATTAAAACCCAAAAGCTAGATGCTAAAGTAGATTATTATCGGGTGCTCAATAAAAAAAGCAACATTAGTTTCAATGTTGGAACCACCTTAAGTTATCAAAACTTTGATAGTTCCATTTTTCAAAGGTTAGATTCTGGTGCGACTCTAAACTTTGATCAAAGTGCTGAGGTAGATGGTGAACGTTTTCCTTTACAGAATGATGTGACTTACAATTTTAGAGATTTATTTCTTGGGACGAGGTATAAGTTAATTACGGGGAAATTTACCTTGACGCCTGGACTTACATTGCACAACTACGATTTGAGTACGGATCAATTGGGCTTAGAGACTTCATTTAATACGTGGAAATTACTTCCAGATTTGAATTTGAATCTTCAGTTGAAACGAACCGAAACAATTAGGTTTGATTATGCAATGACTGCAGAATTTACAGACGTTAACCAGTATGCAGAAGCTTTCGTATTTAATAATTACAACAGGCTATTTAGAGGTAACCGAGAACTTGAAAATGCTTTAGCCAATTCTTTTAATTTATCCTATTTTAATTTTAATATGTTCAACTATACGAACATCACAGGTAGATTGAGTTATACCAATAGAATCAACGGAATTAAAAACGATACAGAACTGGTAGCTATTAATCAAGTCGCTTCACCATTTAACATCAGTAGCAATTTTGCAGATGAAACCTTTTCAGGATCTGGGTCTTACAGCAAGCGCTTTAGAAAATTTCAAGTAGAAACTAGTGCCAGATTGGGGATTAACACTTTCAATAACCAAATCAATGGAGAAGTTTTAGAATCTGAAAGCTTTACTCAGAATTATAAAGCTAGTTTGAGAAGTAACTTTAAAACTTGGCCAAATTTAGAAATAGGTTATGATTTCACTAGTAACCGCTATGATAATGGTAGTTTTATCTCTACTTTCTTTACAGACCAACCCTTTATAAATTTAGAAGCCAATTTTTTAAAAGAGTTTACCTTTACTGCAGACTACAATTATTTTAATTACAGAAGTAAAGACGATAGAGTTTCTAATGAATATGCTTTTTTATCGGCGGACTTATTTTACCAGAAAAAAGATTCTAAGTGGGAATTTATTTTGCAAGGGATGAATCTTTTGGATGTTCAGTCTATCAATCAAGATAGTTTCAATGAGTCTTTCAATACCACTTCAGAGTATTTCGTTATGCCTCGCATGCTTATTCTGAAAGTGAGGTATGAATTGTAAATCTAGTTATGATTATGTAGATCGACTAATACCTATCCCAACTAAAAAATCCTGTTCCACTACTTTGGAACAGGATTTTTTATACTAGAAAGTTATGTCGTTGTAGTTAATCTTTCTTCGGAATTTGTTTTAAAACTTCTTGAGTCAGTTTCCAAAATTTCTGAGTGCTGGAAATGCTTGCGCGTTCGTCTGGAGAATGGGCGCCACGAATGGTTGGGCCAAAGGAAATCATATCCATCTTAGGATAGTGGCTTCCCAAAATCCCGCATTCCAAACCAGCGTGACAAGCCGCTACATTTGCTTTTTCATGGTTTAAGTCCTGGTAAATGCGATCAACAATTTTGAGGATGTCCGAGTCGGGATTCGGCGTCCAGCCTGGATAATCACCGGAAAGTTCGACCTGAAATCCTGCAAGGTCAAAGGCAGAAGAGAGTGAATTAACTAAGTCGTCTTTGGAAGAGTCGACAGAAGAGCGGGTTAAGCACAAGATTTCTATCTTTCCATCGGCAACGGAAATTCTAGCGATATTGTTGGAGGTTTCTACCAGACCATCGATATCTGGACTCATTCTATACACTCCATTATGGGCTGCATAGATTGATTTTAGAAAAGCATCTTGCACATCGCTACTCATGATTTTTTTAGGAAGTTCAGTTTCTTCTAGGTGAAACGCCATCTGTAGCTCTAGGCTCTTATATTCTTCTTGTATCGTCTTAAATAAACTCTCCAAGGTGTCTTCGAATTCTTTTTTATGTCTCTTATTTACGATGAGTGTCGAATGACTCTCCCTAGGAATGGCATTACGAAGACCACCGCCTTCTATACTTGCCACACGAGAGCTAACAGTAATGTAAGCCGTATAAAGAATACGATTCATCAGGACATTAGCGTTAGCAAGTCCTTTGATGATATCCATACCCGAATGCCCACCTTGCAGCCCGTTAATGGTGATAGAGTAAGCGATAGCGTCTTCTGGGATAGATTCTTCGATATAAAATCGCGTGGCAGTAAGGTCTACGCCTCCAGCACATCCAATCCCGATTTCATCATCTTCTTCGGTGTCTAGATTGAGCAGAATGTCACCTTTAAGAATAGAATCATCAAGTTCTTTAGCGCCAGTCATGCCAGTTTCTTCATCTATAGTAAATAATGCTTCTAGCGCAGGATGTGGAAGATCTTGACTTTCCAAAATCGCCATGATAGTTGCTACTCCTAGGCCGTTATCGGCACCTAGAGTGGTTCCATCAGCTTTTACCCAATCACCATCTACATGCATACGGATACCTTCGGTAGAAAAATCGAAGTCAGTTGCATTATTTTTTTGATGTACCATATCCAAATGCGACTGCAAAACTGTCGTTTTACGATCTTCCATCCCAGCAGTTGCTGGTTTTTTGATGATGACGTTTCCCACTTTATCCTGTAAGGTTTCCAGGCCTAAGGATCTGCCAAACTCCAGCATAAAGGCAATAACCTCTTCTTCCTTTTTGGAAGCTCTTGGCACGGCATTTAAGGCTGAAAAATGTTTCCAGATAGCTTTAGGTTCAATATCTTGTATGGTTGTACTCATAGGTTTTTTATTTTTTACAAAGTTAACAGGCTATCCTTTAAAGCGTAATAAGGAATTGATAAAATTCGTATCATTTTGAATTTTATAAAAGGTCTGTTATGCTTTTAAATTTGATAGTGTAACTTAGTTGATCAATTTTTAACTGATAAAGATGCTTGCCAAAATTATAGCTTTGTGTATTTATGTTTTAATTCTCTTTTTGATTGGTTATGTCGCATCCAAACGAATTAAAAACATTAGTGATTATTACGTTGGTGGAAAAAAAATAGGCTATTGGGCTGTAGCGTTTTCAGCCAGAGCTACAGGAGAGTCTGGTTGGATATTAATTGGGCTTACTGGTATGGGAGCCTTGGCAGGTCTATCGGCTTTTTGGGTCGTTGTTGGGGAAGTTCTTGGAGTTGCTATTTCCTGGTTGTTTATGGCCAAGCCTTTCAAAAGACTAACCGATAAGTACGATTCTGTAACGGTTCCAGATTATTTAGAAAGTCATTTTAAAACTAAAACTCACTGGTTGAGAGGGGTCTCGGCTACGGTACTCTCCATTTTTGTAGTTATTTATGTGAGTTCTCAAATTGATGCTACCGGTATTGCTTTCGAGTCCATGCTGAATATGAACTACTATTACGGAGCTATTTTGGGTTTTTTAATAGTCCTGGTCTATATTTTTGTAGGCGGCTTTGTTGCTGTAGTCTGGTCCGATTTATTTCAAGGCTTGCTTATGTTTTTAGGTCTTGTGGCTTTACCACTAGTGGTTTGGTTCAGTATGGATACCGAGATAAATATCATGGAACAGTTGAATGATATCGATCCTGCTCTCATCAATATTTGGGGTGGAGAGACAGATCCCTGGCTTAACCTGGCTACCATTTTAGGATTTTCAGCTATAGGTCTTGGTTTTTTGGGATCTCCACAAGTCTACGTGCGGTTTATGTCTATTAAAAATGAAAC
>Ga0136601_1000764_pt1 | contig 12277 bp, 12 predicted proteins | sample AntRauMFilla2699_FD_181020 | JGI IMG/M metagenome (GOLD analysis project Ga0136601, IMG submission 181020) | Saline lake microbial communities from Rauer Islands, Antarctica - Metagenome Filla 2 #699 | ecosystem: Environmental > Aquatic > Non-marine Saline and Alkaline > Saline | place... | reverse complement strand
CGTTGACGTTTATCCCAAATGCAAGCGCCCGTGGCGCCCAATCAGACCGATCAGCCAACCGCGGTGCGCGACCAGACAGTCGATCAGCCCAACCACCACGACGGCAATACAGTACTGGTCGCACCCCGATGCGCCCAGTCCGGCCAACCGCCGCTGACGAATCATACGAACACGATGGACCAGTCCTCGTCGCCGGCGCAGATTAGCCTGCCCGCAAACGTACCTAAAAACCTCACCAGCAATACTGGTGAGGTTTTTAGTTGGGGGTTTGTGACGCTACCGCCGTACCCGCCACATATCCCGTACTCCAGCACAGCTGCAGACTATATCCGCCGGAGGGTCGATTGATATTGAGCACGTCACCGACCAAAAATAATCCCGGCACGATTCTTGATTCCATAGTTTTAAAATCAACCTCTTCCAATTTAACCCCGCCGGCTGACACGACCGCTTTGTCTTTGCTGAGTAAACCTTTGACCGGCAGCGGAATTGCTTTCAAATAATGTCCCAACGCTTTGCGGCTGGTCCTGGTCACGCTGTTGCACTGCGATTCACCATCAATCCCACACTGCCCCAGAATCGCTTTCCCCAGCGCCGTCGGAACCATTGTCCCCAGCGCGTTGCGGATTTTCTTGTTTGCTTGATCCGTCAACAATTGTTGCAACGTATCATCAAGCGCGCCCAGGTCTTTGTCTGGGAACAAATCAACGGTGATCATAACGGAGCTATATTGCAGCAATTCCCCCACCGTTTTACTCATATTTAAAATCGTCGGACCGGTAATCCCAACGTGCGTGAACAATAGCTTTCCCCGCGCGGCGTTGTGTTTTTTACCGTCGGTATTGATGGTTAGTTGGCAATCTGGGATGGTGATTCCGCTGAGACTTTTGGTCCACAGGGTTTTGAGTGCCAGCGGCACCAGCGCGTAGCTGTTGGGAACGATCGTGTGTCCGAGGGATTTGAGCCAGTCAAACCCTTCGCCGGTTGACCCGGTTTCAGGGCGGGCGATCCCACCGGTTGCCACCACACAAGCGGGCGCCGCAACGGTCGAACCATCAGCCAGCGTTACCACAAACTGTTTGCCCGTAACCGTAATCGCTGTGACGACAGACTGGGGACGAACCGTGACCGCTTGCGCCGTTAGTTCAGCGACCAAAGCTTGTTTGATGGTTTCGGCTTTTTCGGTGGACGGAAACAGGCGTCCTTCGTTTTCTTCTACAAACGGCACATCTCGGTCGGCAAACCACTCGATCGTTTGTGCCACGCCGTGTTGCATAAACGTCGAAAACAAGAACTTGCCTTCGGCTTTGTATTTGCTCAACATCTCGCGCACGACTGGTTTATGGTTGGTGACGTTACACCGCCCGCCGCCGCTGATCAACAGTTTTTTACCCAAAACCAAGTTCTTTTCAAGCAACACCACCCGCGCTCCACCCGCTGCCGCCGTGGCTGCCGCCATCATGCCAGCTGGACCGCCACCGATCACCAGCACATCACCGTCGGTTGGGAGTTTTTTCATGTTTGCTTACTGTAGCAGAAAAGTATACAAACAACCCGCCACCACCAACAACCAACAACATCACAGGAGTAGCCACCAGCCACCACGACCACATAATCACTTCCAATGATTTTAGAAGCGCCAACAAAAGCGACGTCCCAAACAACAGCGGAATCAAGTATTCATGCGCTCTAGCTTTCATATAGGAAGTATAGCAGACTACAACCACTTGATCGCGGATACTAATTGAAAACCCACTAGCAGCTGCTAGTGGGTTTTCAATTGGCTGGCGGACAGGGAATCGAACCCCGATTTTCAGTACCAAAAACTGACGTCCTGCCGTTAGACGATCCGCCATCATAATTGTCTGCGATCTAAACGCCTGTGACTGCTGTCGTTTAGTGGCACTAATCTATCATAGGTTGAGGAATTTCTCTACCCCACTCATACTCTAAGAGTGAGTTTCGTACGACGCTTTGACAAACGCAGTAAACAACGGATGCGGATCAAGCGGGCGCGCCTGCAATTCTGGATGGAACTGGGTGCCCACAAAAAATGGATGCACCGTGTCTGGAAGTTCCGCAATTTCCATCAACTCCCCATCGGGCGACACACCCGAAAAGACTAATCCAGCGTCTTCGATCGCGCCCGCATAGTCGAGGTTAACTTCGTACCGATGACGGTGACGTTCGGTGACAGTCGTTGTTTTGTAGGCACCTTGTGCAACGGTACCTTTTTTGATTGTGGCATTGTACTGCCCTAGTCGCATGGTACCACCCATGTTTTTTTCCTTAATCAAATCTTTTTGATTGGCTTGAACTGCGATCACGAGATGTTCGGCTTTGGGATCAATTTCTTCGGTACTGGCATTTTTGAGTTTGAGTACATTTTGCGCGTATTCGAGCACCATCAGCTGCATCCCATAACAAATCCCAAAGTACGGGATACCTTGTTTGCGAGTGTATTCGATCACATTAAGTTTACCCTGGATCCCTGTTGTTCCGAACCCACCTGGCACCAACACGCCGTCAAATTTCTTGAGCTGTTTAAGATTCTTTTTGTCTTCAAATTCTTGCGCGGACAAATACGTGATGTCTGGCTGCAATCCCAACTCGTACGCCGAGTATTTGATTGCCTCGAGAACAGACAGGTACACGTCAGACAATACAAAGTCACCAGAACTAAAGTACTTGCCAACCACCGCGATTTTAACAGTATCGACGTCAGCTTTTGAGCGATTTACAAATCGCTGCCAAGCTTTGAAATCTGCTTTTGGTTTCGCTTTGAGTCCCAACTGGTTGCACAGAACATTGGTGAGATTGTCTCGATCAAAGTTAAGTGGGATATCGTAAATACTATCGACGTCTGGTGCAGAGATGATATTTTCAACTTTTACGTTACAAAATCGAGCGATCTTTTCCTTGCGTCGGTCGTCAATGCCGACTGGGCTGCGACATACAATCATGTCGGCAAATACTCCGGCACTGTTGAGTGACCTAACGGCAGTTTGGGTTGGCTTGGTTTTCATCTCACCAATACTGCCTGGCACTGGCAAATAACTCACCATCACTACCGACACATCGTCTGGCACTTCAGTTTTCATCATTCGTATCGCTTCGAGAAACAAAACTCCCTGGTACTCGCCGACGGTTCCTCCGACTTCTATTAGCACGACATCTGCGTCCGCTGACTGCCCAGCAGTCTTGATCCGTCCGATGACTTCTAGTGGAATATCAGGAACGACCTCTACACACCTTCCACCATAGGCTAGATTACGCTCTTTTTCGATCACTGACTGATACACACTGCCGGTGGTCATGTAGTTGGCGGCGGGCAAATCTGTGTTGAGAAACCGCTCGTAGTTCCCCATGTCTTGGTCAGTTTCCAAACCGTCGTTCAAGACAAAACACTCACCATGTTCAGTCGGATTCATCGTCCCGGCGTCAACATTGATGTACGGATCAATCTTCATCGCCGTGACTTTAAGCCCACGCGCTTGTAAACACAGCGCAATCGAAGACGACGATATTCCCTTGCCCACACCGCTCATGACACCCCCGACAATAAAAATGTATTTCGGTTGTTTCTGGGCGCTAGTCTTTTTAATCTTATTGGTTTTTTTGGCGGTGGCTTTTTTAGGCATACGGGAGGAGGTGGAAATGAGTGGTTAGGTTCGTAAGTAACGGGTTACCGCGTAGGTACTGGAAACCAGCCCCAAAGCAACGCCAATCCCAATAATCACCAGGGTAATGTATTGGAAATTGTCCAAGTAATAATCAAGTAGGTTCAGGCCAAACATCAGTTCAGAACCGGGACCAAGCCAGATCAGGATCGGATAAAAGATCGCCAGGGTAATGACTCCAGCGAACAATCCGTACAACGTTCCCTGCAACATGAACGGACCCCGGATAAACATGTTACTCGCACCCACCAAACGCATGATGGCGATTTCTTCGCGCGACGTATAGATTCCCAAACGAATGGTATTGAACGTAATCAATAGCGCCGCTCCCAAAAGCACCGCCGTAACAATCAGACTAACTCGCTCGACAACTTCGATAAACGACGTCAGCGTGTTGATGGCTTCACGATTATTTTCGTAGTTTACTACGTCAATCACTGGAGTGCTTGTCTCTTCACCGGCTTGCTGCTCGAGCAAGAACTGCGCTACACCAGCGTACTGACCAGTTTCGCGCGCCTGAACGGCCAGGTTTGCCCCCAAGGGATTGTCACTGAGTTCTTCGATTGCTTGCAACGCGATTTCGTTGTCACGGTTGTCTTCTCGATACTGTAGCAGCGCTTCTTCGCGGGTTGTATAGCGAACAGCAGCCACTTCCGGCAAAGCGGTCACAGCGTTTCTGATGCGGTCGATTTCTTCCTGGGGTGCGTCAGCCACAAAGTATACGTTGATGTCTACTTGTGATTGGAGTGATGTCAAAGCTTGCGTTAACAGCTGATCAAACAACATAGCTGAAAACACCACAAACAGGGCAATCACCATGACGTACACCGACGTGAGTGACACGTAGGCGTTACGCCAAAACCCAACAAATCCAGCTCGAAAAATTCTTCGTAGTGCGGTTATCATATATTATAGAACGTATTTACCATTAGCATCATCGCGAATGATGCGACCTTCGTCCATCGTGATGACTCGTCGTTCGATCTCGTCAATCACTCCTTTGTTGTGCGTTGTCATGATGACGGTTGTGCCCAAGTCGTTGATTTTGCGCAAGATCTGCACGACTTCGTAGGTTGCGATTGGGTCGAGGTTTCCGGTTGGTTCGTCGGCGATAATGATGTCGGGCTGGTTGACGATGGCGCGTGCAATCGCTACTCGTTGTTTTTCACCACCTGAGAGTTCGCTCGGAAAGTTAAAGGCCTTGTCTTCGAGGTCAACCAGGGCGAGTGCCTGCGGGACGTTTTCAGCGATCTCGGCGTCAGTGCGACCGTTGGCTTCCATCGCAAAGGCAACGTTTTCGTACGCGGTTTTATGAGGAAGAAGTTTAAAGTCCTGGAAGATTGTGCCGATTTTGCGTCGGTAGTGTGGCAGCCGTGAGCGAGGAATACGATGAATGTCGAGTGATTCATAGAAAACCGTACCAGAAGATGGTCGATCTTCGGCAATAATCATTTTAAGCAACGTGGTCTTGCCCGCGCCAGAATGCCCCACAATGGAGACGAATTCTTTGGGTTCAACTTGGAACGTAATGTCTTCCAGCCCGTACGAACGCGCATCGTTGTAATGCTTCGAAACGCCATCAAAGTAAATCATGAGTGAAAGTATATCACGCTATTGCGAGTCTGCCGAAGCGTCAATAAACAGCTGGATACCCCCACTCAAAACTTTGTCGATTTGACTAGTTTCGGTGTTGGTACGATGGTCTTTGACCATTTGATATGGGTGCAATACGTATGACCTAATCTGGCTTCCCCACTCGATTTTAAGCGTTTTTTCAATATTTAAACCCGCCAATTCGCGACGTCGTTGCTCTTCCTCAAAGGCAAATATCTTGCCCGCCAACAGCTTCATGCCTTTTTCACGGTTTTGTTGTTGTGATCGTTCGGTCGATAGGTTGACGGAAATATTGGTCGGCGTGTGGACAATCCGCACCGCGGTTTCGCGCTTGTTGACGTTTTGTCCGCCAGCGCCGCCCGCCCGGGCAAAGCTAATGTCGAGGTCGTCTTCGTTTAGCTCGACCGCTGTAACGTCCTCGATCGAGGGGGCGACTTGGACCAATGTAAACGACGTCTGGCGTTTACCGTTGCTGTTAAATGGCGAAATTCGCACCAACCGATGCACTCCCGATTCGTGTTGCAGGGTACCATAAGCATTTTTCCCCTGGATTTCAAACGTAATGTTGCGGTAGCCGTTGTGGTCGTTGGCATTGCTATCAAGTACCATCACAGTCCAGCCCTTGTTCTCGGCATATTTTTGGTACATCTCGACCAGTATCCGCGCAAAATCCTCGGCGTCGTCACCACCGGCACCCGCCACAATCGTAAACACGGCGTCGTTGCGATCATACTTTCCTTTGCCGTCGGCGGCATCTTTGAGTTCCTCGAGTTCCTTGTACATCGCCTGCGCCGCTTTGGGATCATTCCAAAAATCCGCCTGCAGCATGGCAGTTTCGATGGCGGCGATACGATCGGTGATGTCAGTCATTAGATCTTTTTTACGTAGTACTTAGTTGATACTTTTTCTTGATACCCTCTTTTTTCATACATAGCTTGCACCTCTGGTCGTGAACAGGTGAGTTTTATCTGTGTCGCACCCCATTCTGCCGCCTTATGTTCGAGCGCATCCATAATCTCGCGCGCTAAACCCCGCCCACGATATTCAGGGTGTACGACAATATTATCAATGTAGGCATTGGTCCCAGCCGGATGTATAATTTTGTTAACTACACCAAGTCCAACCACCTGATCGTCTTCAATCCCGGCAATAAAATAATCAGCCGACGCCGCTGTTTTTCTCATCTGCTGCGGGTCAATTGATTCATCTGGCTTTACCAAATGACTTTGCAAAGCAACACAGTCATCAAGGTACTGATCAATATTTTCTGGTGATAGCGCAATAAGTTTCATACGACAACTGTAATTGACGCAACCATTCTGCGCAAGGTATAGTTTTAACAAACCTATGGCACGAGTCCCAATTACTGAATACGCCGCTAAACGCCTTTTGCTCGGCGAGGCGTATCGTGGATATACCGTGACGCCAGACACGGTCGACGTCGCCGTTGCCGCACTCAACACCACACAATCATACGTGGTCAAAGTCGACGTCGGCATCAAAAAACGCGGTCTGCAAGGATTGCTTCGCCTCAACGTGGCAGTCGCCGAGATTGCCGAAGTTGCCCATGCACTATTTTCGCTTGGTCACAATCGCTGCATCGTCGAACCAATGTCCGCGCACGACAGTGGTGACGAGAAATATCTCTCGATCAATTTGACCCGCGATGGCGCGGTCGTTTTGCAGTCTGACCACGGAGGCATCGCGGTCGAAGACGCCGAGGCGGCGGCGCTCCAGACCCACGATATTTCTCGAACAGAGACGATTGCTGGCAGTACCACCACGTCGATCCCCGGCGTACCACTAAACGACTGGCTGGCTTTGATGCAGCAATATCACCTGTCGTTCTTGGAAATCAATCCTTATATCATCACTGGCGACACGTGCCGGTTGCTCGACCTGGCGGCTGAGATTGATTCGACCAAAGCCAACCGACTACCTGACTGGATCCAGGAACACATCCTCTACAAAAAAGCTTCAAGCGACGCCGAGCGTGCCGTACTAGAACAAGACGCCCGCACCCAAGCCGCCCTCAATCTGCACACGCTAAACCCCGATGGTGCTATTTTGACGTTGTTTTCTGGTGGTGGTGCGAGTTTGGTCGGGCTGGATGCGTTGGTTACCGCCGACCTGTCTGACCAAGTGATCAACTACAGCGAATACAGTGGCGCACCCACTCGCGACGAAACTGCCGCCTACGTCAAAACCCTACTGTCGGTGCTGTTTGCTTCAACCAGCGACCAAAAAGTCATTTTGATTGCGGGTGGGGTCGCCAATTTTACCGATGTGCTACAAACATTTCAGGGTATTGTCGACGCATTTGGCGATGACATAGAAACCATCAAAACCCAAAACATCAGCGTCGTCGTCAGACGAGGTGGACCAAACCAAGCCGCTGGACTCGCCCACTTGCGTGCGTTTTTAGAATCGCACCACATCGCGCACGAAGTGCACGATCCGTCGTTATCATTGGGGGCCGTCGGCACGCTCGTGCAGTCGTATTTATAATATTATTTTCTCATGCTTGATCAACTTCGCAGTCACAATCAAACCATCCTGGTCGTCGGCAACCACGTCGGCATCATTCAGTCGATCCTTGATTTTGATTATGCGGCGGGAAAAACCAAACCGAGTATCGGCGCGATTATTTCCACTGGTCGCAAACGGCAAAAGTTTTTCTGGGGCGATGGCGAGATATTGATCCCGGTGTTTGCCACCATTGAAGCGGCGGCGGCGTGGGGCATCGCTGCCAACTGGCTGTTGTGCATTTCGTCCCCGACCAGTTCGGTACGGATGACGCACGCTTTTTTTGCGACGTATCCTGATGCTACGGGAGCGCATTTGTTTGCCGAAGGAATTGCCGAGCGTGATGCCGTCAGTTTGATCGAAACCTACGGCGCAGACAAACTCATTGCGGGACCATCCGGGGTCGGTCTGTGTATCCCTGGCACGCTCAAACTAGGCGCCATCGGCGGCGTCAAAGGTGACCGTCTGGCGGCACTGGGCTCCGCGAGCGGTTCAACCGCCGTCATCTGCAGTTCTGGCGGCATGGTCAACGAAATCATGTACCAAGTCGCCGCCGCCGGCAGCAACCTGAGTTTTGCGGCTTGTTATGGCGGCGACCGGTTTCCGATCACCTCACCATTGCAATGGTTTACCCTCGCCGAGCAAGACGCCCAAACCAAAGAAATCGTGTATTTTGGCGAGCTTGGTGGTCAGGATGAATACGTCCTGCGCGACGCAATCAAAAACGGCATCATCACCAAACCAGTCTACGCGTATATCGCTGGACGCTACCAATCATCAGACGAAGCGATCCAATTCGGTCACGCTAAAGCACTCGCCAAAACCGAATCCGAAACCGCCGCCGCCAAAATGACCGCTCTCAAAAGCGTCGGCGTCGCGGTCGCCGATACATTTGAAGATTTTATGGCGATGTTTTCCAAACTGGAGCAAACCAACATCCCCACCCCTCACGCGCGTGATTGGACCGAACGCCCGGCAAACCTGGTCCCGACCAACTATTCTGCCCCGACGTACCAACACCGCACCCAGCCCAGTTTTACCGCTGGTATTGCCGCGCGGATTTTGGGAGTTGAAACCATCAGTTCTGAGACTGTAGCATTCCTAGACACCGTATTTGCCGAGTTGATCGACCACGGACCACACGTGTCTGGTGCGATCAACAGCATGGTTACCACTCGCGCAGGGCGTGACATGAGTAGTGCTTTGGCAGCCGGCGTTCTCACGGTTGGTGACCGGTTTGGTGGTGCCATCAATGGCGCCGCCCATGTCTGGCAGTCTGCCCTGCAATCCGACCAGACCGCGGATCAAGTCGTCGATGACTACGCCCGACGCCGCGAATACATCCTTGGCATCGGTCACCGCAAATACAACGTCTACAAACCCGACCCCCGCGTGCAGGCCCTAATCGCACACGGCAGAGCCGCTCTTTTGCAGACACCGCACCTTGATCTGGCACTCAACATAGAAGCCCTGACCAGCCAAAAACGCGCCAACCTGATCCTCAATGTCGATGGTGTTGTGTCTGCCCTGCTGCTAGACTACCTGACCGAAAAAGAACAATTCACCACGGTTCAGCTGCGCGAGTTGATCGACATTGAATTCTTTAACGCCTTATTCCTCATCCCCCGCAGTGTTGGATTTATTGGAAACTACCTAGACCAAAAACGCAATGATGAGGGGTTGCTCCGCCTGGATGAGTCCGATACGTATAATTACTAGCGAGGAAAGTCATGACGCCTCAGTGAGCGGCTGCACGACTGCTTTGTATCGCTGCTCTATTTCGCAGAAATTATTAGCAGGATTGTTCATACTCCCTATTGTTATCATGTTGAGCACATTTCCAACAAAATTTGGTCTCAAGTAATCAATTGGACTTGGAAAATTATCAAACTGCTCCCACATTGCGAGCCCTTCCGCTTCGAGATCATCGCGAGTCTCTTCACAGCCCAGATCAGCCATTTGTATATATAACCTCGCTACATCTGCCTGAGTATGTAGTGTCCGGTGTATCTGAAAGTAGTAAGGATTAATAATCGTCTCAAAATCATAGATCGTCTTACTCTCCCCAACCTGAACAGCCTGAAACATTTTTTTCGATGACATATACTCAGCTCGAAAGGCGTTGGTAAGTCGGCTTACATTTGGCTCAAACTGGGTCAATATGCTTTTCAACGTTGCTGATTGACTAGGAGAGAATGCAGTCAAATCAAGTTGTTCAAGAGTATCTACTGTAAGATTGTATATAGCAATACTGACGAGCTGTTCGATCATCGAGTACTCTTGCTGTAGCTGAAAGGCCATTTTGACATTCGCTTCAATACTCTCTAGAGCATCTGTCGTATCACCGTCAACCGCTGCAACATAAGCCCGCAGTGCCGTCAGAACACCTAAGTCTCGGACGATGTTTATCGGGCAAGATTCAGTTTCAAAATTGTATGAATTGACTGAAGTTGAACACTGATAGTCATCACGGTTTGTCGCTACGATAAATGTATCAGTAACAAACCTGGTGCTAGCAACGGCGTTTCGCGAGACAGCTAGGTCAAATTCTTCAGAATCAATGTCTATCCGGGCAACCTCGAGCGCAGCTTCAAACAGCTGTGATTCTGCTTGTGTAAACTCATCTTCAATTGGGAGCGCAAAATGAATATTAGTTTCCGGCGCAATGATCGGCTGAGGTGCCAGCAGCAAATCACTGTCGTTAATTGTGGCATCGTCATGGAGCGTGAGGTTCGCCACGCCAAACGTTAATACTGGCATAGTCAACAAACATAAAAAGGTTGTGGCGACTCGCGCTCGCCTGTTCCGTGTAAAGTACTTCCTAAAGACCAAACTAAACACGCCAAACCCAACCACAATTACCGCCAGCGCCACTGCGTCCCAAGCCAGATAGCCATAGCCCCCAACCTGCAACAACAAATAAATCCCCGCAGTCACCGCAAACAAGACAGTAGGTACCACCGTCCACCGCTCAAGCTTGAATATATTGTAGGCGTACCAGCCAAACAATCCAACGATCGACAAAAGTATGACTGCCATCGCAAATAAAACAGCAAACAGCAATAATTCATCAGCGGCAGCAAATAACGTTGCCAGCCATAGGAAACCTCTTATACCAAAGACAAATGTCATTATCATAACGAAAAAAGCCGCCGCGCGAGCGATATGAACAAATAATTTTGGAGTACTCATCTACCTATTATATCGTAACGTACAATAGCTAACGGAAGATATTAAGAATTATTGAGCCAACACACAGAATCGAACTGTGGACCTCATCCTTACCATGGATGCGCTCTACCGACTGAGCTATGTTGGCAAAAATGAGGAGATGCCCGGGACTCAGATCAAGCCCGGACACCCCTCTACTGTCGAAGCAACAAGCAGTGGCGATAGCATAACAAACTCAACTGGATAAAGCTACCGCTGTTTCAGTCGCAAACGAACGTACCACGCGACACTGACGCCCAGACCAAGTACATGCCCCACTTTCCAATACAACAGCCAGGTCGCGGTGTGTAAAAATCCACCAGTGTACAACTCGACCACATCAGTAACCCCAAACAACAAGATGTTTGCCGCAGAAAAAAGCAGCCAGGACTGATATTGACTCCCTGCCCAGTGTCGACAACCAAGCAAACTTGCTCCCAACCACCACCAAAACAGGGCTTCATACAAGTTGAAGCTGCTGTATATATCTGCGGTGGCACCGAATTCCATCTGTATCAATATACCATTGCAAAAATCTCCAGAGTGGGTATACTTTCCGACACTTGCTTGAAGCAATACGCGGTCGTAGCTCAGCTGGTTAGAGCGTCCGCCTGTCACGCGGAAGGTCGAGGGTTCGAGTCCCTTCGACCGCGCAAAAGAGAATCCCCGTCAGGGGATTTTCTGCGGTTGATGCAAAACGTGTGTGGGACACACGTTTTGGGGGGCTCGAAAAGCTTATGTGGTAGATTTTCCCGGAGGGAGAATCTATCCAAAAGGTGTACTGAATCTGTAAGATTCGAGTCCCTTCGACCGCGCAAAAGAGAATCCCCGTCAGGGGTTTTCTGCTTTAATACAGGCTGACCAAAAAATTACCGTTTATTTCCACAATATATACCCACGCAAAGCGACGAACACCATCGCGATATTGGATAGCAAAAACCCATACTGCAGTGCCATAGCGGACACCACCGCACCAACAATCGACGCTACGACCGTCACCATAAAACCACTCCGTTTTTTGTTAGCCACCATCCACAAACCGACCAACATCAATGTTGCCGCTACCCAATCTAACCCATAATACATGGTGAATATTTCTAGATTCATGTGGACTTATTTCTTGGTGTCGATGGGAGGAATTGAACTCTACGAGTTCAGTAGACCTTTTGGACAGATTGATTCGCTGCGCTCCCAATCTGACTCAAAAGCTTTTCAATTCCTCACGAACAGTCCCCCGGACTGTTCTC
>Ga0136601_1000762_pt1 | contig 12281 bp, 12 predicted proteins | sample AntRauMFilla2699_FD_181020 | JGI IMG/M metagenome (GOLD analysis project Ga0136601, IMG submission 181020) | Saline lake microbial communities from Rauer Islands, Antarctica - Metagenome Filla 2 #699 | ecosystem: Environmental > Aquatic > Non-marine Saline and Alkaline > Saline | place... | reverse complement strand
CAAGATCTTAAAACTAAACTGCGTGTCTGGAATGATTATTATAATAATCTGGAACACTGTTCTCTTGCTGGAATGAGTCCTAATGAAGTATTATTGAAAGTGACAGATGTGGTTGCTTAAAACATTTTATTCTATGCTACGATGCGATCAATTATGAAACAGGAAATTAGGTATATCTTTGGAAAACACGCCGTGCGCGAGGTGCTGCAAGAGCGACCGGACGTCGTGGTCGAGTTGCATGCCGCAGCGGAATTTTCAGATGAGCGGATTTTGGGAGCGGCTGAATTTAATAAGGTCCCGATCAAGTTGCTGAATCTCAAGAATCCACCACGCGGGATTTCTTCTAACGCGGCGCACCAAGGTATTGTGGCGGGTATTTATCCTGAAAAGCTCACCGTACCTTATAAAGAATTTATCAAAGGACTAAAAGTGAACGAGCATACGGGACTACTGGTGCTTGGTGAAGTGCAAGATCCACATAATGTCGGGGCGGTGATTCGCTCAGCGGCTGCGTTTGGGATTAAGGGGGTGTTGATTCCGCCACACAACCAAGCGCCAGTCACGGGGACGGTAGTAAAAGTGTCAGCTGGCATGGCATTTAGAATTCCATTAGTGACAATTCCTAATGTTAATACCACCATTCGTGACCTTAAAACTCGTGGCTTTTGGACGTACGGCCTTGAAGGTGACGGAACCACTAGTACTACAAGCGAAACCTACCCTAAGCCATCTGTCTTTGTGCTTGGTAACGAAGGGTCAGGATTACGACCACACACCAAAGAAGTCTGCGATGATTTGATCTCGATCCCGATCCATTCTCAGTGTGAATCACTCAACGCTGCCGCAGCCACCGCAATCGTACTTGCTAGCTGGAGCGCACATCATCAGGCTGCACTTAAGGGCTAGTTGGTGTATTATGGTTACAATTAATTTGTAACGGATATTTATGGAAGAAAAAAAGACACCAGCTGATACGGCTGACACAAACCCACAAGTAGATTTGATGGATAAGGAACCAATTGCCGAAGCGATGGAAGCTACACCAGGACCGGTCGCAAGTGCAACTAAAACAACTCGCTCGCTAAAACTGACGATTGTTTCAGTTGTAGTTGTGGTTGTTGCGCTCGCTGGTATTTTATATGCCTTAGAAAAAGACGGTCGAGTTAATTCAAACGTATTCTCTGGAATCATTGATCAGCAGTCAGCCCAGTCTGAGGTGGCAGTTGTAAATGGAGAATCAATTGCAGAGTCACAGCTTGCGGTTGCTAGTACCCAACTTGCCCAAGCAGCGGCTGCTCAAGGAGCTGACCCAGCTGATCCTGAAATTCAAGCTAGTATCAGAAGTCAGGCTCTTGACTTGATAATTGGAACCACGTTATTAACCCAAACGGCAGAAGCAGAGGGTGTTGTGGTAACTCAAGAAGAAGTGGACGAACGATTGGCAGCCATCGAAGCGGATGCTGGAGGAGCTGAAGTATTGGCTACCCGAATGACAGAGTTTGGTATTACTATGGAATCCCTCGAGGAAGATATTCGTTCTGAATTGATCATTTCAAAACTGTTAGACACAGTAGTTTCTGATGAGGATATCGAGGTTACTGAAGAAGAAATTCTTAGCGCCTATGATGGTGCCGCTGCTCCAGGAGTAGAGTTGCCACCACTTGAAGAGGTTCGAGCTCAAATCGAGACACAGCTACAGCAAGCAAAAGGACAAGCCTTGATTGAAGAGTATGTGCAACAACTGAGAACAGATGCGGATATTGAAATTATCCAGTAGCGTACCCTGGTATACTGCTGTTAATGAGCGAAGTTTCAGCTACAGCTAAAAAAACTATCACCTATAAAAAACCGCACGAGCGGATGGCAGCATTGCGAAATCTGCCCATTCCGGAACAATGTGCGGTTTTTTTGGAGCTGTCTCCATATATACAGCAGTCTATTCTCAACAAGCTAAAAACCATAGAGATTATTGATCTGGTAGATCATATGGATATGCAGCAAGCTGAGCGCGCACTGGCAAAAATCACTGACGCTAAACGTCGAGCACGTATCGTCAAGCGACTCAAGGGTGAGGTGAAAGAAAAAATGGAGTATTTTTTGCGGTTTCATCCCCAAGCATCATTAGAGATTATTACCTTTAATTATATTTTCCTCGCCGAAGCAAAGACCGTTGCGTTTGCTGCAGACCGGGTTGATGAACATTATGCTGAAACTGGTAAGTATCCTGAAATACTCATTCATCGTGATGGTGAGTTGGTAGGTGAGGTAACCTTGGCAAAGATGGTTCGAGCCCGAAATACGCTCAGTCTCAAGAAATTAACTCAGCCGATTGAAACGATTGGCTATCAATCAGAAGTGTCAGAAATTATTACAAAACTTACCGATGCTGATCAGCGTAAGTTGGTAGTGATTGATCATGATACAAGTGTACTTGGAGTAGTGTACGCAAATGCGGCACGTCAGTTGTTTGGACATTTACCGGGGGAGTCACTGTACGATTTTGCTGGAGTTGATGATAGTGAACGACCATTTGATAGCGTCGCTAAAAAAGTTAACAGTCGGTATCGATGGTTAATTTTAAATTTAGCAACAACATTTCTAGCTAGTTCAGTGGTACTAATATATCAAGATACGCTTGATGCACTGACGATTCTTGCGATTTATATGCCGGTAATTGCTGGCATGAGTGGTAACGCAGCCACCCAGACGTTTGCGATTATGGTGCGCGGTATTACGCTTGGAACGATTTCATTAAAAAATGCTGCCCCAGCCATCTGGCGTGAGCTAGCCGCCGGTTTTTTAAACGGTATTATTATTGGTGCGATTGTGGCACTTATTTCTGCTGTCTGGAACGGAGAACCGTTGCTAGGTCTAGTAGTAGCGCTAGCTTTGATCGGGGCGCACCTGATTGCAGCTGTGTCTGGCGCTGTGATACCGCTAGTTATGAAGCATATAGGCAAAGATCCTGCTGCAACTTCGACCATCTTTATAAGTACGGTGACTGATGTTATGGGGCTGTTTCTTCTGTTGGGATTGGCAACGTGGATCATGCTATAAACACTATAGGGGTATTGTGATAGAGTAGTAATATATGAATATCCAAACATTTTTTACGTTATACGCTATTAGTCTTCCCGTATTTTTCATCATCGATATTATCTGGCTAGGATTTATAGCGAGTAGCTTCTACCGTGACAGAATGGGTGAGTTGTTCCAGATCAACTGGACTGCGTCAATTATCTTTTACCTTGTATTTTTGGTTGGGCTGACACTATTTGCAACCTACCCTAACTTAGATAAGGGTTGGCAAATGGTTTTGCTATATGGTGCATTATTTGGGTTCTTCACTTATGCTACGTACGACCTAACAAACCTTGCGACCTTGAAAGATTGGCCACTAGACATGGTTATCGTGGATATTATTTGGGGTACTGTGCTTGGTGGATCAGTAGCGGTAGTGACGTACTTTATCTACGGCTGGTTCTAAAACCTAGTTATGAAAAATGCTGAACGAATAGTAATTGTTGCAATCGTATTAATGCTGGCTGGCGCCGGTGCCTGGGGTTATTACGCTGTACAAGACAAACGATCTGATTACCGTGAGCGAGTCGCTAACGGTGAATTTGAAATCAGGCCAGATGTCCGGCCTTTGGCGGTAGGGGCGGCCACTAGTAGCGACCAAACCAGCTGGCGCTCAATTTATCCCAATACTGTACCGATCATGATTGGGACAGTCCCGGTCCAGGCCTCAATCGCCGACACAATGAGTAGTCGCATAAAAGGGCTCTCAAATACACCATATTTACCCGCGAACGTAGTCAAGCTGTTTGCGTTTGGAGTAGCCGGCTCGCACTCAATCTGGATGAAAGACATGTTGTACCCAATTGATATTATCTGGGCAGCCGAAGATGGAACGATTGTTCATATCGAAGAAAACGTATCTCCAGACTCATTCCCAACCTCTTTTGCTTCGCCAACCCCAGCCTGGTTTGTGGTTGAGACTAACGCGGGATTCGTGTCAGATGAGCAGGTCGCTCTGGGAGACAGGATTGTGTTACCAACCGGACAATAGCTTGCATATATAGTAATATATTGCATAATGTACTGGCACGATGATCGCCTCACTTTTGTGGGGAGGAACGTCTGGACACGCCCTGATTCATCAGGAGCAAGGTAGCGGGTAATACCCGTCCATGGCAACATGCGAGGTGCGAGCAGAGACGCTCACAAGCGAAAGCGCGTGAGGTCCCGTTTAATTTATTTTGCGGGATAGCTTTTGTAGGAATACAGAAGGTGAAACGGCTAAACCCTTACCCGCGTGCAAGGCCGTGCTCTTGACCCATCAGCTTCTTTTTTGAAATATAAATAGTAGCTGATGGGTCAAGAGAGAGCCGCATGAGATTGTTGGTAACAGTAATCCTAGGTAGATGATCATCCGCGAGTAATCGCGACAGAATCCGGCGTATGTGCCCAAAGTCCCCGTAAGGGGATTTTTTGGTGTGATAGAATATCCATATTACAGGTAACATTTTACTATGACACAGACTATTTTTGCACCCAAATCAACTCACGCTGAGTCGACACCCGCCGCAAAACCTACCTCGCCTCAGCCGGTTATGGATGCTACGAGTCGCTGGTTGCTTTCGGGAGCACATTGGTTGTTGATCATGCTCGCTGGTTTGCTGCCGGTATTCTTTCTGCCTGGTCTGTGGGGTTCGCTCGGGTTTCAAAAAGTACTGTTAACCATGGGGGTAGTTGGTGGTGTTGTGGTGTTACTTAGTCTACTAGCGCTGCGGACAAAAAGTGTTGTGTCGATAGTCCCAATGCCGCTCATTCTGTTTTGGGGACTAGTGGCGTCTGCGTCTGCGTCTGCGCTATTCTCACCCGACTGGCTTGGCGCATTTAGAGGGAGTGTGGTCGAGAGTCAGACTGTGACCTTTATAGCCCTGCTGGCAGCTGTGATGACTGTTATGCTCACTATGCAGCGAGCTAAAAAAGCCACACTAACACTGCTTGCTGCACTGGCCGTAGGTAGTCTGGCATTACTAGTATATGTAGTGACAAGGCTCATTTTCGGTCCGATTCTGGCCTTTAACAGTTTCCAGGCGGTAACAGTTTCACCAGTGGGAAATTTCAATGACTTAGCAGCGTTTGCTGGTCTAACAATTGTCCTGTCACTAATCGCACTCTTGCAGCTGCGAGTTACAATGGTTATGAAAGGTTTTTTGGTTGCACTGATTACACTTTCTTTGATCACTCTGGCAGTTGTAAACTTTTTCTATATTTGGTTGGTAATTGGATTCTTCTCCTTACTAGTGTTGCTGTATTTGATTGCTCAAGACACTTTGTTCACGTCAGGTGCAACTGAGATCGAATCATCCAGTCCTAAGCAGCCACTTTCAAAGCTATTAGTCGGGGTCGCAGCTGTTGTGTGTGTTGTGAGTGCTGGGTTTATTGTGATGGGAGATTATCTAGGCGCTGTAGTTAGTTCTGCTTTTGATGTTGAATATCTCGAGGTACGTCCGTCTTTGTCAGCGACGGTAGACATACTGCAGGCCACCTATCAAGAAGACTTACTACTTGGAGCAGGTCCTAATCAATTCGTATCAAGTTGGCGGCTATACAAAGACCCGTCAATCAATCAGACTATTTTCTGGGATACTGATTTCCGTTCTGGTAGCGGCTATATTCCAACAATGTTTGTCAACTTGGGATTATTAGGTGCATTGCTGATCGTTGCTTTTCACGTGTGGTATCTATGGAGTGGCGCCAAGATGTTGCTGCGACCTACAAGTACAGACCAGTTTTGGTACTTTGTGGGCTTACTTTCATTTGCTGGAGCAGTCTTCTTGTGGGGTGTAAGTTACATCTATATTCCAGGGCCGACGTTGCTGCTACTGGCGGCACTGTTAACTGGTTTGTCGTTAGCTGCTGGTGGTGTCTTGCAACCAAAAAGATTATTTACGGTTGCACTGGCATCTAACCAACAACGAGGATTTGCTTTAATGGCTATTGCGATTTTGTTTATCTCTAGCGCAATGGGGGCGTGGTTCACCTACGGCAAGCAATATGTAGCTCAGGCATCATTTGCCCAAGCACAAGCCACCCAAACAGAGCCAGCAGTCCTTGATCAGGCGGCGCTGTCTTCGTTCATGCTTTATCCAGATGACCAATTCTTGAGTGTACGTTCACGATTGGCACTATTTGAAATGAATCGGCTTCTAGGAATTACTGAGCCAAGCGAGGCTGATCAACAACAGTTTATTGCTGCGTCCAACCAGGCCCTTACGTTTGCTGATGCAGCAGTGGCGCAGGCAGCAAATGAACCTTCGCACTATGCTGTGTTAGCAGCCGTGTATAACAACTTGGCAATTGCCGGTGTTGAAAACGCCGTAGAGCGCGCAACTACTTCAATCAGTACTGCTCAAGCTCTAGACCCAAAGAATCCAACCTATGCACTTTTGACAGCACAGTTGGCAGCTAATCGTGGGGACGTTGAGGCTTCCAGGTTTGCGTTGCAGCAAGCCCTACAGCAAAAAAATAACTTTGCCCAAGCTCTGTATCTACTTGCCCAAATTGATATTGCCGAGGGTAATCAGGAGGCTGCAATTGCAACCACGCAGGCTATCATTCGACTTGAGCCAAACAACCCGACTCGATATTATCAGCTAGGTATTCTCCAGTCATCGGCTGGAAATGCGCCAGTAGCCAAACAGGCTTATACGCAAGCAATTCAGCTAGATCCAAACTTTGCTAATGCTCGTTACCTCCTAGCACTACTGCAGATTGCTGATGGTGAACTGGATGCTGCCTTGTCAGGGTTGCAGTTTATCCAAGCCGCTAATCCAGATAATGAAGAACTATCAGCTCTAATTACAACGCTTGAGTCTGGTGAAGTACCAGAACTTGCAACGGTAAACTCAGAACCTGTAAATGAAAACCAACCAGTGCTAGCAGATGATGGGGTGACGTCAACGGTGCTACCTGACTCTGATCTCTTGACGCCGCTTAATACTGTTGGTGGTGATACTGGTCCTCAGGTAGAAAATAATGCTGCGCCGACTCCAGACGAAACGCCGCAAACGCAAGAGTCAACAGGAGCAGGTGATACAGTTGAAGAAAACCCAGAATAACTTAGGATATGGTGAGTCGCGCGTTTCATTTTGTCTACAAAGAGATTAAAGGGCTGCATCAGGCTGCCTATATCTTGGCGCTGTTTGCATTTGGATCACAAATCCTTGCAATTGTCCGTGATCGAATGCTGGCGCACACGTTTGGTGCTGGCCCAGAACTCGATTTGTACTATGTGGCGTTTAGAATCCCTGATTTGCTATTTGTGCTGTTTGCGTCAGTACTGTCGATCTACGTCCTATTACCGTTTATTGAAAAGACTGAAATGGACGATGCTAAACGTACTATCTTGGCACAGGTATTCACGCTATTTTTGCTGGTGTATACCGGACTGGCGGTGGTGCTGGCGGCATTGGCTCCTTGGTACGTGCCCTATGTTTTTCCTGGGTTTGCAGCCGAGTCAGCTACGCTGACTATCCTGATCCAGATCTTATTGCTGCAGCCTTTACTGTTGGGTATCTCAAGTATTTGTGGAGTGGTTACGCAGATGCACCACAGGTTTGTGTTGTATGCGATTAGTCCACTTTTATATAACGTCGGTATTATTTTTGGTCTGGTAGCACTGTACCCAATATTTGGTTTACCAGGGTTGGTTTCTGGAGTGGTGGTTGGTGCACTTGGGCACGTGCTGGTGCAGGTCCCGTATGTGCGCAATAGCCCATTTGCGTTTGGGGCTACATTTGCATTTGATTGGGGGTTAATTAGGCAGATGTTATTTGTCGCGCTTCCACGAGCGCTGACATTGTCTTTGAGTCAGCTAGTATTATTACTATTCATCAGCATCGCAACTACCTTAACCGTGGGCTCAGTTTCAGTCTTTCAGTTTGCTTTTAACATCCAGTCGGTTCCGTTGGCAATTATCGGTATGAGTTATTCAGTAGCGGCATTTCCGACGTTATCTCATTTGCATGCAGCGAAAAATCAACTAGGTTTTAATCAGCAACTCATGACTGCACTACGACATATCATGTTTTGGTCGATACCGATCATTGGCCTCGTGATAGTTTTGCGAGCACATATTGTCCGGGTACTGCTAGGGAGTGGGGAATTTGACTGGAGCGATACGAGATTAACCGCAGCTGTATTGGCGGTCTTTGTGATTTCACTAGCTGCACAGGCTGCGTTATTACTCATTATTCGTGCGTTTTATGCTGGCGGCCGGACTATGTTGCCGCTTGTCTACACCGCTATTAGTAGCGCTGTAGCTGTCGTACTCGCTTATGTTGGTTTGTGGTATTGGGAGCAGTCTACAATGTTGCAAGCATTTATTGCAGGCACGTTTCGGCTAGAATCCGTACCGGGTACAGAGATCTTGGTTCTCGCGGGCGCGTTTGCTTGTGGCCAAATATTGCAAATCATTTTACTTCTGCTGCAGGCGCGGTATACATTTGACCTATCAATCAAACCATTAGGTCGCTTGTTGTTGCATGCAGTTACTGCTTCGGCGGCTGGAGGGATGATGGCGTATGCCATGTTGCGATTTGTGGTTGAGGGAGTGAATCAGGATGTATTTGTAGGGATTGCGTTGCAAGGTTTGGTTGCAGGGGTTGCAGGGGTGCTGACAATTGTAGCGGTGTACTACCTACTTCAGACCCGTGAGTTTATCGAAACGCTACGATCATTTCGAAAAAAGATCAGACCAAGCGATTCTGTCAGCGTCGAATAAAGCATACACCTGTGATTTTTAGCCAAAGTAGGGTAGAGTACTCACACTAATATGTCAAAAAACATACGTAACTTTAGTATCATTGCGCATATCGATCATGGTAAATCTACCTTGTCTGACCGGATGCTTGAGGTAACCAAGACGGTTGAATCTCGCAAAATGCAAGATCAAGTGCTCGATAGCATGGAACTTGAACGTGAACGTGGTATCACGATTAAAATGCAGCCGGCTCGTATGGCTTATGCCAAAGACGGTGTCGATTATGTATTAAACCTGATCGACACTCCTGGTCACATTGATTTTACCTATGAAGTATCGCGGGCCTTAAACGCGGTTGAAGGGGTGCTGCTGTTGGTTGATAGTACCCAAGGGGTCCAAGCCCAGACGCTGAGTGTGTTGCAGATGGCTAAAGATTTAGGATTAAAAATAATCCCGGTACTTTCAAAGGTTGATGTTGCGCACGCTCGAATTGATGAAGTGTCTGAAGAAATCGTCACCCTTTTGGGGTGCAAAAAGGCAGATATTCTAAAGGCCTCCGGCAAGACTGGTGAGGGTGTGCCAGAACTACTTATCGCAATTTGCGAGCAAATCCCTGCACCGACCCCAAGTGTCGTTGATACGTACCGTGGTTTGATTTTCGATTTTGAATATGACAACCACCGCGGAATCATAGTGTACCAGCGGGTATTTGATGGATCAGTTAAAAAAGGTGATCAACTCAAGTTCGCCATCAGTGGCAAAACGTTCCAAGCGCTCGAAGTAGGGATTCTATCTCCTTCTGAAGTTCCAGCTAGCGAGCTACTAGAAGGTGAAATTGGGTACATTGTAACCGGAATTAAAGAACCCGGAGTCGCGTCGGTAGGAGACACGCTAGTGTATGCAAAAAATGGCGGTACGGCCTTGCCTGGTTACAAAGAAGCCAATCCAGTAGTGTGGGCATCAGTTTTTTCTGAAAGTCAGGATGATTTCACCTCACTTCGTCAATCGCTAGATCGACTCAAGTTGTCTGACTCCTCACTTTCGTTTGAAGAAGAATCTTCAGGAGTACTTGGTCGCGGGTTTCGGTGTGGTTTCTTGGGGATGCTCCATATGGAGATCATCACCGAGCGACTCCGGCGTGAGTTTAATATTGATATCATCATCACTTCACCATCAATCGCGTACGAAGTTACCTGGGACGATGGCAAAATAGAACATATTTACGCCGCTACTCGTTTCCCGGATCATGGTGACAAGGTCACCATTCGCGAGCCGTGGATTTTGGGTCAGATCATTTTACCTGGTGACTATATGGGAAACATCATGACACTGCTCTATGAACACGAGGGGGCAGCTATTGATACTGAAGTATTTAGTGATGGCCGAACCCTGTTGGTGGTAGAGATGCCGCTGCGCGAATTGATGCGTGGGTTTTTCGATAAGCTCAAAAATGCCTCAAGTGGGTACGCGTCGCTCTCTTATGAGATCGCAGAAATGCGAGCAGCGACCGTCACGCGGCTAGACATTCTGGTAGCTGAAGAAGTCGTCCCAGCTTTTTCCCGAGTAGTCGGGATTGGTCGGGCTGAAATTGACGCCAAAGCCATCACAGAGAAACTATTTAAAACGCTCCCAAGACGCCAATTTGACACGAAACTACAGGGAAAGGTTATGGGTAAGATAATCGCCACTAAAAAGCTCTCAGCCATGCGTAAGGACGTCACAGGGCATCTATATGGTGGAGATGTATCCCGCAAGAATAAGCTCCTGGATAAACAAAAGAAAGGAAAGAAGAAAGCGTTGGCTAGGGGAACCGGAAACGTCCAAATCCCACCAGACGTGTTTATGAAAATGATTAAAGATGACTAAACGTCATCTTTAATGAGCTTTTGAGTCAGATTCTGAGTTTGCTCAGAAATCTGTCCAAAAGGTGTACAGATCCTGTAAGGATTAAAGATGACTAAACGTCATCTTTAATGAGCTTTTGAGTCAGATTCTGAGTTTGCTCAGAAATCTGTCCAAAAGGTGTACAGATCCTGTAAGGATTAAAGATGACTAAACGTCATCTTTAATGAGCTTTTGAGTCAGATTCTGAGTTTGCTCAGAAATCTGTCCAAAAGGTGTACAGATCCTGTAAGGATAAAGGATGATTAACTTAAAAGAACAGCACCTGAGGGTGCTGTTCTTTTAAGTTATCTATCTACGCTCTATACCGGTCCAGCACCACCAGAGTACGCAAACACCATACTCAGGATAATAATGACTGCAAAGGTAATCCAGACCCATTTAATTGCCTTTTGGCCACGTTTGTCGAAGAGAAAGCTCATAGGTAAAAGTTAGTTGTAAGTGTTAAGATAGTACCATATGCTCGACTTTTACCAAAAGCGTAAACTGCGAACTATCTGTAACTCTCGGATTACCCAAGGTTTCTTGGTGGTTGTTGCGTTTGTCATGCTGTGGAATGCCTTTGAGCGGTATACCATTGCCGATGCGATGGGTGACAGGCGAGCGGTGGTAGAACAGGAAGCGGCGGCACTTGAGGCGCGCAAAGCTTTGCTTGAAGCCGAGGTAGAGTACCTGCGTGATGAGCGAGGAATCGAATCAGCCATGCGGCGTCAGTTTGATATTGCCTTACCAGGGGAAGAGGTGGTGGTGATTTTGGAAGATGAAACGAAGGTTGAATTCGAGCCACTGGCGACCACCACAGCGACCGATTCTGGTTGGTGGCCGTGGTAATTGTGTTGCTCTTTGACACATTGCGGTATACTAGATGTATAAAGAGAAGTTAAGAATAATCATTGTATATATGGAAACAGCAGTAATAATTTACAGTACGCCAGTTTGTCACTTTTGTGAGTCAGCCAAGGCATTTTTTAAGGAAAATAACGTTGAGTACACCGAACACGATGTCGCCGCAGACGCCGACAAGCGTCAAGAAATGATCGATATGACAGGGCAGATGGGAGTGCCGGTCATTCAAATTGGTGATGATGTGGTGATTGGGTTTGATGAAGATAAGGTCAAAGAACTACTAAAGATCTAGCTAATGCCAGCTGATAAATAAAAAGACCTAGAATTTACACAAAATTCTAGGTCTTTTTATTTGTGTCACCGCCAATCATCTGTATACTGCCCACAGATCACAAAAGGGGGTATTCCAATGATCCGCATCTTTTCGCGCGTCTGGAAATTCCTCTGGCACTATTCGTTCTTTCGGTTTGGTACATTTCATGTACCTGCAGGAGCTCTTAACTACACGGTAGCATTTTTACTGTTTTGGTATGCTGAGGTAGATAAATACACAGCTACCACTGCAGGACACTTTATTCACGTAGCTTGCGGTTTTTTCTATGACCGTGACGTTACATTCCGGGCGCATACAAAAAGAGGTAAGCGTGCGCTGTGTGTATATTGGTTCAACGAAGGATTATCCTATGGTTCTATCACGCTGACGGTCTATCTGTTGGTTGACCACTATGCACTACATCTGGTGCTGGCAGAACAGCTA
>Ga0136601_1000761_pt1 | contig 12288 bp, 13 predicted proteins | sample AntRauMFilla2699_FD_181020 | JGI IMG/M metagenome (GOLD analysis project Ga0136601, IMG submission 181020) | Saline lake microbial communities from Rauer Islands, Antarctica - Metagenome Filla 2 #699 | ecosystem: Environmental > Aquatic > Non-marine Saline and Alkaline > Saline | place... | reverse complement strand
CTCATATATTTTGGTTATGCAGCATCAAAAAGTGATCGAAGAGATGGGCTACTCTCGTAAAGAGGCCAAGGTGTATATGGCTTTGCTCCGGCTTGGAGAGGGACAAATATCCGATATCGCACTCAAAGCAAACATGCCACGAACAACCGTGCAGGTTATTGTAGATCGATTACATCATGATGGTTTGATGAATTTTTATGTGATGCGAGGACATAAATTTTGGGTCGCAGAAAACCCAAACTGTTTTTTAGAAAAACTCAAAAAACAAGAACTGATGATTGCAAAGGCACTACCAGCCTTGTCAGAACTGCGAAAAATATCACGTCATAAAATGCACAACGGTAAGCGGCACGAGGTCGTTGACCAGATGTATTCATTTCTTAGTACGTCAGTACAGCCAATCCTGATCAGTGATAATACAGGTATTATTTTGGCGGTGAACAAAGCCTGGGAGGAGCTGTTTGGATACAAGCAACATGAAGTCAAAGGTAAGTCCTCCAGTATACTTACTAGTGGGCAAACATCTGAAGCTCTCTATGAAGCGCTTTGGCGCACGTTGCGGCGAAGGCAGCTGTACCAAACAGATAAATTTATTGATTGTCGTAAGGATGGAACGCTCTTCAATTCTAAAACAACATTTTTTTGCTTAGAAATAAATACTGAATTTTTTTACGTTCAAGTACTGCAAGAAATGTAGTCATCTAGTGGTGAGTATAAATACATATACGACAACTTTTTTGGTGGCAGTTCATAGTAAAAGAAGCTAGATGTATAACCTTTTGTTGGGAAAAGGTTTTTTTTGGTCAAATAGTTTTCCTCATTTTCAATAACTACTACAAGATAGTTGCTACGTAGAGTGTTGCATAGCAAATTGTCGGTAGTCAGCAGTTTGTAATTGTTAACGTTGCACATAGTGACTAATAGATTAATCAATTTTAAAAAAATGAATACAGTAAAAAAATATAATCAAGTAAGCGAAACAGCAACCAGGTTTCGATTTATTACGCTCTGTCCGCAGTGCGGTGATGCAAAGTACGATAGATACTGGCATTCGGCGCATTCTGTGTTTACGTTGGGAGTTGGCAAGGAGTTGGATGTTATAACCAGTGGTATATGTACTGGGTGTCAAAAAAACCTAGAGAAGGTTTCTCTTGGGGTGTTGTATTTAAACAATGTACCAGAATGTATACATAATCAAGTGGTTGCTTGTCTTCAAGAAGAAATGTTACAAGATTGCTTTGACTATCCTGAGCATAAAGTATTAGATTTTGTGTATACCGCACATGGCCACATGGTAGCTGCCAACAACGCAGCAACGACGAGGAGTTTGGCAAAAAAGCTAGAAGATACTTTTGCGATTTTCGATGTTAGGTCGACCTATGAAACAAAGCCGCAGGTTCGACAACTTATAGAGGTGGAATTTATGTCGCCACAGTAGCACTAACATGACAGCTTTATTGTTGTCATCACTAAGCTAAATAAAGTCGCTGATGTAAGCTGTCTGCACTGATTTAAATATTTGATTGTGATTCATTTGGTAACTACGCTGGTTTACCTGAGACTGTAATGGTACGTAGAGTTGGTAAACATACTATAAAACATAACCCATCAAATAATATATGAAAAATTTAATCCAATGGAAACCGCTTAGTGAGCTCGATGACTTTTTTTCTGACAATCACCGACCGATATTCCCAGCCCTCCAATCTGATTTAGCTGTAGATGTGTATGAAGAAAATGGCAGCATTATTGCCAAGCTGAGTTTACCTGGGATTGAAAAAACGGAGGTTACTATCGCAATCGACGGTGACTTACTGCACGTTTCGGGTTCTCGTGAAGAAGAAAGTATGATCGATAATAAAAACTACTACAGCAAAGAAATTAGACGCGGATCGTTCGCGCGATCAGTTCGACTACCAAAGTTGGTCGATGCAGATAAATCGGTCGCCAACTATGATGGTGGGTTGCTTACAATTACTATGCCAACTATCCAAAACAGTAAAGACACAGCTATCAAAGTACCTATTACTTAGATAAGGCATGTTTGCAAAACATACTAATTAATTATCTCAAAATAAGACACTTACGTATGAAATTAAATAGGAATAATATACCGGATCGCTATTTACTTATACTTGCTGTAGTGCTGGCGTTGACTATCGGATTGTATGCGCTGACAGCAACTGCTAAGAGTACGGGTAGTGATACTGCAGATAGCAAGCATATGTCTGCGGTTGGTGTACTAGATCGCTTACCAGTAATCTTGGTAGACGGCGGTGTCGCATCGCAGCAGCTAAATCGTAACCAAATCAACGATGGTGACACTGTCATCTACGACGACCATCAGGCGATTCAGGTGCGAGCACAAGATCAAACCCAGCTACAAGATTTACAATCAGCGATAGAGACAAAGCGCATCCAATTGCAAGCGCAACTGCAAGCGGTTGATGATTTTAATCAAACTATTTACCAAAATCAAAATCAAGCTCGACTTGCAGCTAGCACACTCGAAGCAAGTGCAGACATGCTCGGAACGCTCGGTCCGGTGGTGCGCCGCTTGGCCGATGAATACAAGGAAACAGTCGTAACTACAATCCAGACTGAGGCACAAATGCAAAACAGAAGCATGACTCAGAACTTTTTGTTTGGCGCTGACGAGGATACAGTTGCTACTCTTCGAGAGAATGTAGCACTACAAAAAGAGAAAACCGAAAACATCAGTCGACTCATTACAGTTTGGGACGGTGATCCTGAAGTGCAAGCACTGTTGCAAGAAAACATTCAAGTAATGGAGCAAGAGCAGCTTCGTCTACAGAAGCTTGCGGATAAAGAGGCTACTAAGCGTGGTTTATTTGATTACATTTTCTTTTGGCGGAGCTAAAGGTATACAATATAGCTATACATTAGTTCAAAGAGTAATGTATATACTAATTGTTATTCATGACACTACTGACACAAAATGATTTCGATTCAAAAGCTGGGCGAAAAAAAATTATTACCGAGTTACATCTCCTTGATCGCAAGGTGCATGATTTAGAATTAGCCGTGCGACAACTTACACAGGGTGAGGCTGCGATTGAGCGCGAACTCGAGGGGCCTGAAGTTTATTAAATACATTCAGTAACATAGATAATTATGATCACAAAAAGTAGTATTTTTTCTTGGTTGCAACAACATCCTGTGGCAACTGTTGCGACGATATCTAAAACTTATAAGCCAGAGTTAGCCGTGGTGTACACCAATGTAGATGAAGATTTTAATTGTTATTTTTTTACTAAAGAATCCACCCGTAAGTACGAAAATTTACACAGAGATAAATCCATTACTCTAGCCTGGTTTAATGACCTGGATTTGACTACGTGTGAGATGGCAGGTGATGCGTTTGTGGTGCTAGATTCAGCGGAAGCGACATCGGCGCTTATTCGCTTAGAAGCGTTGATGGTTAATCAGCAAGCAGAGTACTGGACACCACCGGTTGGACAGCTTGAGGGCAGTCAGTATGCGATTTTTAGGGTCATTCCTCGTAGAGTATCATTTGTTGATTACTCATCCGCCACAACTCTCGATCCCGAGCCAGAAAAATTAGAGTTTATACCATAAACGTAACAACGCTTAAACTTGAGCTTAACTCATTCCAGTTTTGCTATACTCATCGTATGAAACCTCTTTTGATTATACTAGTTGGAGTTTTGATTGTAGGGGCTGCGTTCCTTTTCTTTTTCGCGACCTCAGATACTGTCACCAACTATCCATCAGCTGGCACAACCATTGTTGCGTTTGGTGATAGTTTGGTAGAAGGGGTGGGGGCTACCAGTGGTAACGATTTTGTTAGTGTGTTGTCGCGACAACTAGATGAGCCGATTGTGAATCTAGGAGTGCGTGGTGACACTACAGCCGCTGCATTGGCGCGAATAGATCAAGTGATCGAGCAAGATCCAAAAGTAGTCATTGTGCTGCTTGGAGGTAACGATTACTTGCAACGAATTCCAAAGGAAGAAACCTTTTCTAATCTTAACCAAATAGTAACCACAATTCATGACTCCGGTGCCGTGGTGGTTCTGCTTGGCGTGCAAGGTGGTTTACTCAGTGATGGGTATAAGAGTGAATACGAATCCCTTGCAGAATCACTTGGTACTGCGTACGTACCCAACGTACTAGATGGTTTATTTGGTAAGGCAGACTTAATGTCAGATACTGTGCACCCGAACGATGCCGGGTACCAGATTATTGCTGATAAGGTAGAGTCGGTAGTTAGTGAGTTGGTGCAGTAGTGTATGTGGTGGCGTATACTGGTGCAATGCATGCACAAAAGACACTGATTCTGGTCGGAGGAGGGCACGCCCATGCGTTGTTTTTGCATCAGTGGCAAAAGCAGTCGGTCCCAGGCACCCAGCTGATTGTGATAGATCCGCACCCACAAGTTCCATATACAGGAATGCTGCCGGGATTTGTAGCGGGTCATTACAAGGTGGGCGATTTATATATAGACCTGCAACAGCTGACCCATGCTGCCGGAGGAACGTTGGTGACTGACCGAGTGGAATATATCAATCCTGAACAAAAAACCGTCCGGACAGCTTCAGGTCTGGTCTGCCAGTACGATGTGCTGTCGCTTGATGTTGGTATTCATGCCAAGCTCGATACACCGGGTTTTGCCGAACACGCCGTGGCGGTAAAACCACTGTATGATTTTGCTGTCCGATGGGAGAAATTTGTGAGTAAGCAGACGGGTAGTACGAAGTCAGTAAACGTTGTCATAATCGGTGGTGGCGTAGCTGGCGTCGAGCTGGCGCTAGCAGCGCAGTATCGATTACAGCAATCCAGTGTGCCAGTGAGAGTAACAATCATAGACCGTGGTCAGGTACTGCAAACTGTCAGCCAGGCGACGCAGAGCTATCTCCGCAAGGTACTTACAAAACGCGACATTCGTATGGTTGAAGGTGCTACTTTAACCAGTATTACTGCCAGTGGTGTGCACACAAATACCACCGTCTTTCAGAGCGACTTTACTCTCGGAGCCGCTGGTCCACAGCCGTACGCTTGGCTCGCAGCAACCGGACTAGCTAGTACTGGTGGCTATATCGATACAATGAGTACTTTGCAAACACCGCAACACCCAGCAGTGTTTGCCGTCGGAGATTGTGCGCACTTTGTCCCACACCCTTTACAAAAAGCTGGAGTGTATGCCGTTCGGCAAGCACCAGTGCTGCATCACAATGTCAGCGCCTATTTGCGAGACACAGCTATGCAGCCGTTTTATCCACAACGAGACTACCTCAAACTGATTTCATTGGGAGGAAAGCGGGCAGCCGCTGACAAGTGGGGTTGGTGCTGGCGTGGCGCTTGGTTTTGGTGGCTCAAAAGTTACATTGATACCACCTTTATGAAAAAGTTTAAATAAAAAACCAGGCGATGCAAAATCCAGGCCACACCACTCGTTTCCTTTTTCACTTTGTGCTAAAGTGTTACACGTTCAAACAGGTGCAATTGAACAAAATATTATTACGGAGAGTTGGCTGAGTGGATGATTTGAGACCTTCGTCTCAAATCATCCGGTTCTGACCACAGTCAGAATTCTCCGTTGTGAGCAGAGCGAACAGGAGAAAGGAGGAAACGCAGTCAAACGCCTGCAGAAGACAAAGCGTTCTTACAAAATATTATTACGGAGAGTTGGCTGAGTGGTCGAAAGCAGCAGTTTACTAAACTGCCGAGCCCTTACGGGCTCCAAGGGTTCGAATCCCTTACTCTCCGCAGAAAATACCGGTTATCGGTAGACCTGTAGGCTCTTATTTAGAGCCATATAAAATTGCCGTTCGAATCCCTTACAGGTGTCACCTGTAAGGGATTCGAACTTTTGGTATACTCAGACTATGAATTTACTAGAAATCAGTGACCAATATACAAAAACAGCAGACGACTTTTTACAGTCATCTAGACTTGTGGAAGTTTTAACGAAATATGGTCGTGTTGAGTATGAGGGTGCTTATGCTGGTAAAGTAATGATGGATGGAGATATTGATATAAAAATAATTCGTGAGAACGAATTTACTACTGATGACATGTTTACCCTCTTGAGAGATTTGTATGATACGTGTGGCAATTCGTTTAGGAGTTATTTTCTCAAGAGAGATTGGGATGATCCTAGAATTGGTAAACAGTTTCCGAATGGGCAGTACATAGGATTAAAAACTTATATCGGAGACGAGCGATGGAAATGTGATATTTGGTTTATGGATGAATCTGAATCAATAAGGGACAGACAAAAAATTGATATCAGTAAGACTGAACTTACCACTGGGCAGCGAAAGACTATCCTTGAGTTCAAGCAATATAGAAAAGAAAACAAACTTAAGGTCTCGGGTCAAGAAATATATGAAGCTGTTTTAGAAGAAGAAAACCTAGAGCCAGAAGCTTATTTTCAAAGTAGGAACTAAATACTTAGTATCGGATGACCCATACTGGTGAGTATCCCTTAGTCCCCGCACTGGATACCGGTTATCGGTAGACCCTGAGGCCTTTATTTTGATTGAGCCTTGGAATAGATGCTTTGATTATAAAAGTATTAAAACGATGCGCAGTTTTTTGTGTGCTTTTGTTAGAGTTTTATTGATTTTTTGTCGTAGACAAATGGTGTAAAGGGGGTTACTTTATGAATATAGTTGACTTGAATGATTATGTTTTGTGAAAAGTGCAGACAAAAGAGAGATGAAAAGTCTAACAGAGTAGCGGGAACCTTTATTAAATAAATCTACATTATGAGTTTTTTTTCACTTTCAATTAACGAAAAAGAGTTACAGGAACAGGTCGATAATTATGACTCTCTTAAACCATACCAAAGCTACAGGGGTATTTCCGCGATAGCTGTATCTGCCTTAATTTTACTAGGTCTTGTAGTCAGCTACGCTTTTGGTGATATTGACGGGTTCGCTTTTGAAGATTTCCTGTACGGCTTTATAATTTTCCTTCCTTTTCTTATATTTACATACTTGGGTCACCGCTGGGCAATTGCAGGGTTGGGAGTTCTTTTCATTTTTGACAGGGTTGTGACTTTGATGATTGCTCCATCTATTATGCCCATAATTTGGATGATAATAATTCTTCCATATATTTGGAAAGCTTGGAAAGTGGAGAGTATAAGGAAGTCAACCACACCATCTCAACATGCACCTTTAGATAATGCAGCCTATTGTAGCCAATGTGGTGAGATGCATAGCTCTGATGCAAAGTTCTGTAGAAAATGTGGCGAAGGAATTAAGTAATCACTATATGTTATGTTTTGTGAAAAATGCGGAGAAAAATTGAATGAAGGAGATAAGTTTTGCATACACTGTGGTGAAACCGTATCAGCGGGGCAGGTTACACCTGACACCTGTACTCCAACAGCACCAACTTCTTCCTCGACATCATTTTCAGTAGCTAAATACCTTCCTGCGATCTTTGTAGTAGTAATGATTAGTTTTGTAGGCTATGTGCTACTAAACAACGGTTCACATGATACATCATCAGATGCCTATATTTCAGATGAAGAGGAGTATGTTACTGCTTTGAATGAATTAGGTCCACTTATGGAGCCAGTGGGATACTTTAGTGATATGAGTTTATTCGAAGCAGATATTGATCCTAAAGAGTGGTTCTCGCAGGTGCAATACCTCGATGTTGAACAGACCCTAGTTACAGATGAGAATATGACTTTTGCTTCTGTGGTTAAAATTGTTTGTGAAGATGATGACTTTATATACTATGGTTCAGGAACAAATGTAGACCCTGCTGGATATGTGCTCACTAACTATCACGTCGTAGAAGGGTTAGAAGAGGATGCTTGTATGGTAGGCTTTCCTGACCCCATGTCTGGTCTGATACGTGAAGCATACTGGACTACAATTATTACTGACAAAGCTAATGAAACAGGACACGACCTTGCTTACTTAGCCATTGAAAAACCAATTTACGATGAAGAAGGAAACTTGTATGGTTACTATGACAGAATACTCGATAGTTCCTTCCCGTACTTTAAACATACTGATGAATGTTTAGCTACAGCAACAAAACTAGGTGATGAACTACGTATTTTAGGCTACCCACCATTAAGTGGCGGCTCACTTACCATCACAAATGGTTTGGTAAGTAGTCTTTATTCCCAAGACGGGTACATTGTCACTTCAGCAAAGATCGTCAGTGGTAATTCTGGTGGTTTAGCTGTAGATGGTAATGGTTGCTACGTGGGCGTACCTACAGCAGTCTACTATGATGAAGAAACAGATGATGAGGTGTTTGGAGAAATTATTGATGCAGAGTTCGTCTTCGATTTTGATGTTGCAATAGAAGATGACTTGGAAGAATTTTATAAGGATACAGGAAGAACTGATTCTTTCGAAGAAGGACTTTCTGATAATGAATATCAGCAAGGACAAGTACCTACGTCATTTTCTAATGATGTAGAAGCTCGAAACGTAGCAAATTATCATATAAGACGAATGTTGGATTTAATTTCCATTGATGACCCTACAGATCAAGACTTGGAAGAATTTTTGGAAACTGCGGAGTCAGCCATAACAGCAGCGCAGTCAGCAACTGATATGGGTCCGGGAGAAGTTAAAAATTGGCTAGTTTTGCAGAGCGTGTACGAAATCATGCTCTCTCTAGGGGTTGATGGTGCAGAGGAACAGCTGAATGAAATCTCAGAAACTGTCCAGTCGTTAAGTAATTAGATTTAATAAATATGACATTAAGAAATATAAATAGTATACGGAATATTTTGGGACTCTTGTTTTTTCTGGTAACGATTCTTATGTTTCCTAATACATCAGATGCTCAGTTTGGTTCTTGTAGTGAATACGGTGTAATGGCATACGAAAGCGGAGGGTACTGTCGGTGTATGTCTGGCTATGTTATGGGAGAAGGTGTCCTGGGTGGTTCGTATTGTGTTTCAGAAGACCAGGCGTGTAAGGATCAGTATGGCTACAACGCCAGAGCTAGTTACACTGGAGGTTGTGAGTGTCGTTCAGGGTATGTATTTGGAACCAACATGTTCGGGGATGAGCAGTGTGTTGACGCTGATAATGTCTGTAGTGAAAAATATGGATACGGTTCTGAATACGATAGTTTATCCGGGTCTTGCGATTGTCGTTATGGTTACGTTTGGGGAGACAATGGGCAATGTATAACTGATGACCAAGCATGTAAAGATCAGTTAGGAATACACTCTAGACATACTTATGGCGACCAATGTAAGTGTTCCTCGGGTTACATAATTGGTAGTAATGGCAAGTGTTCATATGGAGATACCGTTTGTAGAAGTGACCACGGTATTTATGCCTCTTACGATAGCCTATCGAATAAATGTGAGTGTGATAATGGGTATACCTTCGATGATGACTTACAGTGTGTAAAAAAGCATAACAGCGCTTACTTCACACTGCTAGACATTAGTCTAGATGGCGACGAGCTTATCATAGAGAGTCAAAATGATTTTCAAAAATATCTAATAGAATTTGGAACAGGTTGTTGGGATTATGCTATAGAGACCTACGAACAAGCCAGTGTAGTGGTCAATATGGGTACGGACTTCTCAATTGACTTATTCGACACTTTGGTTTTGCCTAATCATGACCAAAATTGTTCAATTTTAAGTGTAGACTGGACTAATGAATATACTTTTGAAGATGAAGTTATAGAAACCTACGTTTACACTCCACCTGTGCAAGAATACACTCCAGCTCCAATTCCAACCTATACCCAAGAGCCTGCCTCAGCTGAAGAAACAGCGGACACAGAACAAATAAAAGTTGAGGAGGATAATAATGAAAACATTTTTGATGATGTAAGCGGTACTGAGAACGAACAAGTGGATCAGGAGTCAGTCAGCGAAGAAATTTATTATCCGAATGAGCAAGAAGAACCACCTCGTTTTAAAGAAGGTCTGATTGGTAGGTTTGTTAGTTTTATTAAAAGCTTGTTTTAATATGTATAATTAATTTATATGTTTTGTTCAAACTGTGGTGCTAAAAATATGGAAGATGCCGTGTTTTGTATTGAATGTGGAGAAAAAATAAAGTCCGAGGAAACAAAACTCAAAAAGGAGAAAAAAATGAGTTGGAATGGAACTGGTTATTGGGTCAAGTTAGCTTGGGTAATTATTGCTTTAGGAATTATCATATTCACAATCTTAAACTTTACTTCTAGGGAATACCCCATTTTTTCTAACTTGTATTCCTCTATTGTGTCAGAAGAAGATAGGGTTGAGCTAACAAATAATTACAGAGTAATAACGAGTGAGGATTTCAATGCGCGAAACTTTACTGTTGATGAGGTTGGTCTTGGTGATGACCTAAGTACAATTGATCCAAATAAAATACAATCACAAGACTATAACTCAGTAAGAACAGACAAAGCTATCTTTTCAACATCGATGAAAAAAACCAGGAGAAATAGTGGTGATTACAAAATCAGAGTACATGAAATTGAAATCATAGATCCAAAAATTAGTTCAATTTTCCCAAACGAAGAAAGTATGTACAGAATACTAGGAGTTGCAGATAGCATTGATAGGGACGTAGCAAAAGCTTTGTCGAGTCGTGGTGACCAAGAAAGTGGACTTTCTGATACAGAAACAGAAGAGGTAACACGTATTAAAAATGAAGGTGGTTCCTCTGATGATGCAAAGGAGAGAGTGGTTGATCTAAGGACACCGAGAACTTTCATTTACGAAGAAGAGGGTCTTAAAATAACCTGGTGGAACAACGAAGTGACAGTTGCTTTATATTATTAAGAAATCACATTTACATGATTGATGTAAACCGTTTTGGAGATGATGCTGGAAGATGACCTAGATACCCCGTCAATACAAATAAATACGATGAAACTGGAATTTTCCCAAGATGCGGTAATTAAGTAAAAGGGTCCCAGAGGTGAGTTGTGAGGTGTGCTCATTCCCCAAGTGTAGAAACACTACAGATTTGGTCCAGTAAAACAATATTTTACTTTATGTATATTCTGTCTTTGTAGAGTTCAGAAAGCCAAGCAAATTAGTCACCGCCCAGAGATTCGAATTTTACTGCAATTGATTGTGATCAGTAAATAAAAGACTATAATCAGTTTGCATGTCCAAAAGAAAACCAGGAAAGAAAAAGTCAAAGAAATCCAATGGACCTAAGAATCAGCATTTTGTTCCAAGGTGTTATCTTTCTCAATTCACGGATCCCCAAACTCCTGAAGGTCAAGAGCCGTATGTATGGGTTTTTGATAAGAATGGAAAAAATCCAAGAAAGAAAGCTCCTAAAAATATTTTCACTCAGACACACCTATACACTTTTGAATTTAGCGGAGAGAAAGATTTTTCTATCGAAAAGAGTCTATCAGCGATTGAGTCAAAGTATGCATATATTTTCAATACAAAGATTAAGCATAAGAAACCTTTAAATGAAACTGAGCATGCCTATCTTTGTGCGTTCGTAGCTGCACAACTTCAGAGAACTCTTCGATATAAAGAAAATCAAGAAAGTTTCATACAGCAGCTAATAGATCACGGTACACAAATGGCATTAGCTCATGGTATGTCAGATTCAGCTCAAGTTAGACAGTGGAAGGAATACAAAAAAGATATTCATAAGCTTCAATTGGTTGAAGGCATTCCGTATCTTGCCAACTTACTTATGCAGATGAGCCTTGCGTTTCTGTGTGTCAAAAATACTGATAAACATTGGTTTATAACATCAGATGATCCCTGTGTACTTTTTAACCCAGATTTACAGTGGCAGAGATTTTATGGTCCAGGCTTTGGCCAAAAAAATATTCAACTCACCTTAGCACTAAGTCCTGAGATTACTGTGATGTTCACGTGGGCTAATTTTCATGGTTACTCGTACGCCAACGGAAACACTGTAGATGAGATGTTGAACAGAATGACTAGATCATATTCTAATAAAGAGTTCATTTCTCCTCGTAGAAAAACAAAACGCATTTGGTTTAGTCGTGTACCGCTTGATTTGTTTTTCTTAACAAGAATCTTGAGACAAAAGACACGTTTTTTCATCTCAGATTTTAAGCGATCCATCAAATATAAAAAACGTTATGTCAGGAAAAGATAATTTTAAAAAAGATTTGGATACTCTCGTTTCATCTGAGTTGGGTAATCAAGAAAAGATATCTGCCATCAGTGACCTAATTGCAAACCTGTCACCACTTGATCAAAATGATGAATTGAATATGACTACTGAGGCGGGTATGACTGTTGCCGTTAAGGCAAATAGACCTGAAATGGCTGCCCAGTTCTGTTTTATGCGAGCCAAA
>Ga0136601_1000759_pt1 | contig 12303 bp, 21 predicted proteins | sample AntRauMFilla2699_FD_181020 | JGI IMG/M metagenome (GOLD analysis project Ga0136601, IMG submission 181020) | Saline lake microbial communities from Rauer Islands, Antarctica - Metagenome Filla 2 #699 | ecosystem: Environmental > Aquatic > Non-marine Saline and Alkaline > Saline | place... | reverse complement strand
TTGCATGCGGTCGGCCTTGTACATAACATCAAGCGACGGAACTGGCGTGACGCAGCGATCCATGCTGGATTCATTGCGTACGACGCATTTGCTACATATACACATCATCAATACATCAAACAAAAAGAACACAGCCGAGCCGTATGGAACAAGAACAAAACAATCAATCAATAATAAATAGCCGACTGCGTAAACAGCGGAGACACGGTTAATAGATGGCGGAGCAAAACATGCCCGTCATCTTTTATTTGGTTAACAATATATGAATACATAAGTATAATACTAATATGGATAAGGAAAAAGAAGAGAAAGAAAATCAAGAGGAGGAGGAAGATGAAGAAGAAACAGAGGAAGAGACAGACGAGTCGGAAGAGTAGATTGTGCCAAGGATAGAATACCGATATAATAGAAGCGCTCACAAGGCTTGACTGGTGTTGGGCCCGGTGAGCACGAATCGGTTTTCGGCCTCGAGCAATCGACTCCATAGGAAACTTCCGCAAGGGAGTTTTCTGTTATAATAGAAGAGCCCACCAATAAACTCAGGCGTCCTCACCCTACGCCACAACCAACCCGATACCGTGAAAGGTATCGGGTTTTATACTAAAAGTAAGGCTAAGATAAAGGGAATGTACGAACCGTACATTCCGGTTTGCACGGTTCCGCCATTCCGGTTTGCACGGTTCCGCCATTCCCTCTATATACAGAGACTACACAGAGACTACCCCATTCGGCCAGAAGGCCGGAGAGCTTTCTTGGGATGTGGAAAACTAAGACTAGACTGATATCATTGTTCTGATAACATAGGGATACGGATGAGGTCGATCCGTGACTTATAAACCAACACCAGAAACAATATGCATTCAATCCTAGACGGACCAATTAAATGGAAACACGAAGGGAAGCACCTCCCTTCACCAATAGCAACAATCGTGCTTCTGATTATCACGATCATACTGCTATTCGCAATCACGAACTCGATGGTACGAACCCTCGAGGTTATTCGTGAAACAAAGAAGGTGATCATAGAAACACCGGAGACGCCGCCAGTTGCCCAAATTCAGAGCAATTGAGCTATAACGGCCGAGGTATCGGCCTACACGCCCCGGAGGGCAGAAACAGACGATACGCCCCACGTGACGGCAAGTGGAGAGAGAGTTAAGGACGGAGTGGCGGCATGTCCAAACAGATACCCATTCGGAACGGTGATAGAGATAAGGAAGAAGAAGTACGTATGTCTCGATAGGATGAACCCACGATACGCAGAAGGAAACTACTTCGACATCTTCATGTGGGAAGTAGACGATGCGATCAATTGGGGAAGACGTAACCTAACAGTAAAAATATATGAACATAAATAAAGTAACGCTAGCCGGAAGACTGACAAAGGATCCCGAAACTAAGAAGATGAACTCGGGAACGACAATGGCAACATTCACCCTGGCGGTCAACCGAAACTACATAAAGGATGGAGACAAGAAGGAAGAGACAGACTTCCACCAGATAAAGATGTTCGGCAAGGGAGCCGAGGTGCTGGGGAAGTATGCGATCAAGGGACAGGTGATACTGATAGACGGCCGGATAGTGAACCGGTCCTGGGAGAAGGACGGAGAGAAGCACTACCGAACAGACATCGTGGCAACACAGTTCCAGTTCGGCCAGAAGCCAAAAGGAGCTGAAAGCAAGACATCAGAGGAGGCGGCGGATGAGGTAGACACGGACATAACCCCGGAAGACATTCCGTTCTAGCGCATGAGAAGAGCACCGGACATTGCAAATAAATTAATACCAGGATTCTATGAAGAATAAATGTGAATACTGTGGAGGAAACGGAAAGGTAATCGTTTATGAAAGCATGGGTGACGGATCCGGGAGACTGGCACCGACTGGAGAGGAGGAGTGTGTGTGCCAACACGAGGAGAGAGGAGATTATACGCATAGCGCCCTAAGCTCAAATGAGTAACCAGCAGAAATTCAGCAACCTAACAGCGACAGGAAACAAAACCTTCTCCGGAAGGACGAAGGAGAATACATCAATACCTGGAAGTGACCTACCGAACACGATAGAGATGACCCCGATCACAAATGAAGCTGTGGAGGATTCAATCGAAGAGCAGGAGATACCGCTGTTCGAATACCAGAAGGAAGGAATAGAGTTCCTACTGACCCGGGAGAGTCAGACCGGCATCATCGCTGACCAGATGGGCCTCGGGAAGACCCGGCAGGTAGTAGTGGCCGGAGACATAGAGAAACCAAACGGGAAGCTAGTTCTATGCCCGGCGTCAATTAAAACCAACTGGGAACGAGAGATAGAGATGGTACGACCAGAAGACAAAGTATTCATTGTGCAGTCGGGAATGGATGATGAAGACATCCCTGACGGAAAGGACTGGTACATCATCAACTACGACCTGATCAAGAAGCACAAGATGAGGTTCATTCAGCTATCAGATCAGGGAGACATAGAGCTGGTAATGCTGGACGAGGCTCACTACATTAAGGGCAAGAGCCAGAGAGCTCGGGCGACACTACAGATAACCGAGACGCTAGAGTACGTGTACGCTATCACCGGAACACCGCTCCTCAACCGTCCGATCGAGCTATACAACATCCTGAAAGCAATCAGACATCCACTAGGAACCGGAACCCGGAAGTATTACTCAACGAGATACTGTAACGGACACCTGGTGGTGCTACCGAACGGAAAGCGATACTTCGATGATAAGGGATCCTCGAACCTCGGGGAGCTACGAAACCACCTAAGAGGATGGATGCTCCGGCGGAAGAAGAAGGATGTCCTGGACCTGCCAAAGAAGATGGTGACAATCCTGGACTGTGAAATGAGTAAGACTCAGAGAGCCAAGTACGAGATGGCCTGGGATGATTACATTCACTGGGTAAAGGAACACGCCCCGGAGAAGAACCTAGGAAACATCCTGATGGCACAGCACCTGGTAGAGCTACAGAAGCTAAAACAGGTATGCTCCCGGGCGAAGGTGGATCGGGTGGTAAGCGACATTAAGAACGCAGTAAACCAGGACGAGAAGGTGATCGTATTCACTCAGTACAAAGAGACCATCAAGCAGATAACCGAGAAGCTGTGGAAGAAGCCACGAGTGCAGTACGTGAAGCTTGACGGATCATCCAGCCAGGAAGACCGGAACGATGCGGTAGACAGATTCCAGAACGATGACAAGGTGAAGGTATTCGTGGGGAACATCCAGGCGGCCGGAGTCGGGATCACCCTCACAGAAGCGTCAATAGTTATCTTCGCTGATATGGACTGGAGCCCGGAGAACCACACTCAAGCAGAAGACCGGGCCCATCGTATCGGCCAGGAGTCGATGGTAAACGTCTACTACTACGTGGCAACCGGCACAATAGAGGAGGACATCATAGACGTACTGAACCAGAAGAAGTCAGTTATCGAGCAGATACTGGAAGGGAAAGCCCAGAAAGTCAAGAGTGTTAGTATGGCAGAAGAGTTCATGCGAAGGATGCACGGAAAATTATCCACAGATAAGAGTTAGCATTATTATGATAACAGAGTATACTGAAGTAGAGTACCGAAAAGCACAAGACGAGGTCGAGCCCGATAAGATATATTCTCTTATTGACATGTCACGAGAAGGGGTATTCTGGTGGATCACAGACATACGATCCTATAAAAAGATTCTCGAAGCAGACAAGAAGCTCGGCGATGTCCTACAACCAGACGTAACTGGTAAAGGACGAAGGAAACGGTACCAGATCAAAGGCCGAAACATTATCAAGTTCCTCGAAGAGTACGGCCCGGGAATTGAGCTGTACAACGAGGCATAACCAACACCAAACATATGGCTAAGACAAAAGAGGAAGACAAGAAAGAAGTAGATAAGGTCGAACACAAGAACATCTATTCGGCACTTTCTGCATTTCAAGGAGAGATGGAGCCGCTAGAGAAGACCAAGCACGTTAAGTTCAAGACAAAATCAGGAAGAGAAATTGAGTTCAACTACACACCGCTTGGAGAAGACATTAAGGAAACCAGCCCGGTACTAGCAAAGCACGGGCTGTCACTCCGGCACGAGATTGGCCAAGACGAAGGAAAGCAGTACATCGAGGCAATCCTGACTCACGAGACATACAGCCGGGATACCATAAAGAAAGTCCAGTCGTCAGAAGCCGGATCAAGCAGAGTTCTAACAGACTACGAGATAGTAGTGGATGGAGAGATACGATCAGGTAAGGTGAAAATAAGCACCGGAAGCGACATGAAGGACACCGGAGCGGCGATCACATACGCCCGGCGATACACGTTAGAGATGGTACTCGGGATAGCTGGAGAGGATGACAACGACTTCCAACTACTAGCAGACTCCCAGAAGAACGCCGTCAAGTTCGCCTACAACCGAGCCCGGAAGAACATCGATGAAGCGGACACGGTAGAAAGTGTCGAGAAAGCAAAGAAGGTGCTCGAGGACGACCTGGAACAACTGGAGAAGGGCAAAGCACCAGCGCTAGGATTAGATAAAGAACAGTATGATAAGCTGATCAGCCACGCAGACATCAAGGTAAAGAAATTACAAGAGGATGATAAAGACAAAGAATAATGTTCTATCCTAACGAGAAACCACACATGAGCCCGTCAGCACTGGCGGCATGGCACAACTCACGTTCAAGCTTCGTGAAGCGATACTTCGAGAAGGAAGAAGGCTTCACATCAAAAGCAATGGAGGCCGGGAAAGCAATCCACAAACTGATAGAAGCCGGCATGATGGACGCAAAGTGTCAATACGACATGAACGAACAAGAGCTAAGAGTAGAGCTAGAAACGGTAGACTTCATGGGATACCCAGATAGCTTCACAAAGAAACCGGAGAAGAGTGTCGCAAGGTTCGTAGACTACAAGTCAGGTAAAGCCAACAACTGGGAAGACAAACTACCAACCGACATCAAGATGAGAGCAACAGCCTGGCTGGTATGGAATGAGACAGGGAAGCCGGACACGGTAGTCGGAGAGGTGGAATACATCCCGACAACCTGGAACCCGGACGCAAAAGAAGTGATACCGATCGAGGGTGCCGAGACAGAAGTGATGGAGTACAAGTACGAAGCAGATGAGCTGGAAGCGTTCACAGACGTAATCGAAAAGGCAATAGAGGACGTGAATGACTTCTATGAGAAGTGGGGAGACCAATCAGAGGACTTCATATCCCAGGATGACGTGAACGAATACGAAAGCCTGCGAGCAGAGAAGGATAAAATCAATGAAGACCTCGACCAGAAGATAGGAGACGTTCAAGAAAGGATCGAAACACAGATGAAGTTCGGAGGTCTATCAACCTACCGAGGAGAAGGAGGAACTTACTCGCTACGAACATACCCGTCATATGAGTACCCGGAGGAGCTAAAGGTACGCTTCGATGGGGAAGAGATGACGCTAAAGGAAGCTCAGGAGCTCCAAAGCAACATCAAGGATGCGATCAAGGCGAGCAAGAAGAACTACGAACTAGCTACAGAGCCGGAGAGCGTCAAGGAATCACTAAGCTTCCGGAAGAAGAGATGAAGCCAATACCGAAGCGGATGCGGCAGGAGATGGAAGACGATCCCTTCTACCGCCGGTGTTGCATAACGAAGACACCGAAGAACGTAAGGAAGGTGGACTGGCATCACAACATGACGTGGCAAGGAAGCCAGCTAAACGAGAAGTTCGCAATCCTACCAGTAGTGAGATGGCTCCACGACATGGCCCGGCGGAAGGACGTGAGCGAGATACTCGACTGGGTAATGCTCAACCGGGCAACAGACGAACAGCTAGAGAAGTATTCAAAGGCAACAGATTACAAGAGAGAGCGTGACAGGCTCAATAATCAATTCGGAATATGGCCAAACGAAAAGGCGACAAAGTCATTCCTAAATGGGCTGGAGAAGTCGAGGAGGAAGGGAAGCTCTATCTAGGAAACCGGCGGGAGTTCGACCGATACCTGCTGTACGAACTCGCCGGAGAGGAGGTGCAGGTCGTGGTAAAGAAGAAGAGCAAGTACCGATCAAGGAAGGAGGAGAAGTATTACCACGCTGTAGTCTGCAAGTACGTGGCAGAAGCACTAAGCATCACCCGAGACGAAGCACATAAAATGCTCAAACGATTGCACGCCCGGACCATGGAGAAGTCAGAATTGCCAAACGGGAAGAGCGTCAGATACAAGCGAGTGATGTCAACGACCGAGATGAACGAGAATGAGTACCACGAATACGTGTTCGAGAGGTGTATACCCTGGGCGGCACTCCCGACAAAAGACGAAGGACTAGGGGCGGATTCAGGACTCGAGCTGTACATACCCCTCCCGGACGAAGTAGACGTGGAGGAGCTAGCCGGGATAATGTAATCCACACTATCCACATAGATGTACACACAAAAATGAGAACAGATGTAGTACAATGGAGACAGGTGCAAAGGGCCGAAAAACAACATGATTGTAAAAGAACTTCTAAAAAGACCAATAGCCTATCACGCTGTGGTAGCAAAGGCGACAAAGTCAGTAAAGGTTGCTGTTCTATGGGGGCAACTGTACTACTGGAAGGACAAAGGGAGTGACCCAAACGGCTGGATATATAAGACCCAAGAAGAGCTGTATAACGAGACTGGCCTAACACGCCGGAACCAAGCAACAGCCCGGAAGAAGGCAATAGAGATGGGGATCATGGAAGAGAACCGGCGAGGCGAGAATGGCAAGATGCACTTCCGCATTACCGAGGAGCATGAAGAAGCTCTGATAACCATGATCGACCAGTACCTGGAGAAGAAGCAGAAGACGCTCTTCGAACAGGAAAAAGAGGAAGAACAGTTCAGTATGGACAAAGAGCTCCAGAAGCTGGACGAGAACGAACGAAGAGAGATGAATATAATCGCCCTGTACCTAAGAGAGCGTGATGCCGAGTTCACAAACAAAGCACAGTTCCAGAAGATAGGCATCAAACGTAACCTCCGGCCAGCCAAGGATCTGATAGACTTCGAGGACGAACAGATACTTTGGGGAGTCGAGCTGGCCAAGAAGGAGTACCCAGAAGTATGGACATTAGAAACCGTAGGTAAAATGTTTGCAAAACATGGCACGAATAGGAAAGGATAAAAAAGAAAATAAGGAGCCAAAGAAACCGCAATTCTCTGACGCAGAGCTTTCGAAGATGGACAAGGAGATGAAGGAAGCGGAGAAGGCCTTCGAGAAACTCGAAGAGAGTGAACCAGAGAAGGCGGAAGCAATCCGATCACCAGACTATATGTGGCTGTATCGTATGAAGGCCATAAATGTCAGAGACACGATATCTGGGTACGGAATGACCGTGATACCATCGAACTATAAGTACTACACGGAGAAGCTCCAGCAATGGAAGTTCAAGAATGAGAAGAAACGGTACGCAGAAGAGAAGGAGCTCGAGGACTACGATAAGATGGTAGAAGGAACTAAAAGCTAATTTTATAATCGTATGGAAGTAGTAAGCAAAGTAAAAGACTCAGACGGATTCAACGCAGTAAAGAAGACGCTGGAGCGTAACATCGTCATTAACCTGGTGGATATCATTCACATAAAAGACATGGACGAAGAGCAGATCGAAGAGTACACCGGAGAGGCTATGTCGAAAGTCGCAGTGCTACAGAACGCCGTAGACGAAATCCTCCGAGACCAAGGAGTATTACGAACCCTAACTCAAGTACAAAATGAATACGGAGAAAAAGAAACGACAGGAGATATTATTGGACCTCTACAACAAGAACTTAGAGATATTAGTAAGAAGCGAGGTCGTGCTAGCGACACTGAAGAAGCTGGATCCGAAGATGGAGATGAAGCCTCACATGGCCGACAAGATGGGGATGCAGGACCTGAGAGTGACAGTGGAGCAGAGGATGAAGCAGGTGAAGGAGGACATTCAGATTCAGACGAACAAAGTGAAGACGATAGAGCAGATGCTAGAAAGCGAACCGCAACAGAGTAAGTAATTAAAAGCAATCGAACTCTAATATGAATATCACTTGGACCACAGAGAAAAGGAAAGTAAGCGACCTGGCAAAGGCCGAATACAATCCACGTAAACTCACAGAGAAGGAGAGGGAAGACCTCGAGAGAAGCATCGATGAGTACGGCGTAGTGGTACCGGTAGTTGTAAACGTAGGAGATAGAGAGGACGTACTGATCGGGGGACATCAGCGAATACGCATATACCAGGACCGAGGATTCGATGAGGTGGAGGTGAGAGTACCCTCTCGGGAGCTGACCGAGCCGGAAGAGAAGAACCTTAACCTCCGACTAAACAAGAACACCGGCTCCTGGGATTACGAGAAGCTAGCAGAGATGGAGATGGAGATACTGCTAGAGGTAGGTTTCGGAGACGAAGAGCTAGCATACATGTGGGATGACGTAGACATCATAGACGAGGACCCGAACCCGGAAGAAAAGGCTAAGGCTATTGATGAAGTGAAGATAGAGCCCGGAGAAGTCTACCAGCTCGGAGACCACCGGCTAATGATAGGAGACGCAACCAACCCCGGAGAGGTCCAGGAACTAATGAGTGGAGAGCTAGCAGAGACAATATACTGCGACCCACCGCTCCGTCGGAACACCGACAACTACGAAGACATCATATCGGCGAGCCTGGAGTGCGCCCTCGAGAACACCCGGGAAGAAGCTCACATCCTTTACTGGAGCGACCAGGAAGACATCCATGTGGTGCAGAGAATGTATGAGGTGTTCGGAATAGAGAACCAGAGCGTGGCGATATGGATCAAGAGAGAGATAGCGAAGAACCCGAAGTCAGCATTTGCACGCTCCTACATTCCATGTGTCTACGGAACGAGAGGAAACCCGTACCTCAACAAGAAGTTCAGGAACATGACAGAGATAGTCAACCGGGAGACCGAGACCGGCATACAACAGCATGATGAGATATTCCATATGGTAGACATCTGGGCAGAGAACAAGGGAGAAGAAGAGGCCTACCACCCGAAGCAGAAGCCGGCCTCACTGCACCAGAAGCCGCTAAAGCGGATCACAGCGCCCGGCCACGTAGTGATGGACCTATTCGGAGGCTCGGGCTCGACCCTGATGGCGTGCGAACAGCTCGGCCGGAAGGCAAGAGTGATGGAGATAGACCCTGTGTATGCGACAATAATCATAGACCGATGGCAAGACTACACCGGAGCTAAAGCAAAGAAGATATGAAAATAGAAACCGGAGACATCATCAAACTAGGGAACCACAAGATACTGTGCGGCAACGCAACAGACCCGAAGGCGATCCGGAAGATGATAGGAGAAGATACAATCCGTGCAATCGTGACAGACCCTCCATACGGAGTCGACTACGTAGCAAGTAAGAAGGACTTCATCGGCGGAACCGAGCACCGGGATATTGAGAACGACCAATTCCAGACCGGAAACGAATACCAGCTATTCACAAGAGACTGGCTCCAGGCAATCATACCGAACCTGGAGAGCTACAACACAGCACACATCTTCAACTCCGACCTGATGTACGGAGACCTCCGGAAGGGAATGGAGATGGCAGACTTCTACTACTCACAAATGCTGGTATGGGTAAAGAACACCGTAGTAGTCGGCCGGAAGGACTACCTGCCAAAGCACGAGCTGATCGCATACGGATGGTACGGCCGGCACAAGTTCGAACGCAACAAAGGGAAGAGCGTAATCTTCCACGCCAAGCCGACCCGGTCGAAGCTACATCCAACGATGAAGCCAGTTGGCCTGATGCGCAAACTAATACTCAACGTCACGAAGATGGGTGAAGGAGTGTACGATCCCTTCGGCGGAAGCGGATCAACACTAATTGCCTGCGAGCACACCAAACGTAAGGCATACCTGGTAGAGATGGACACAGAGTACGTTAAGACAATCATCGCCAGGTGGGAGAAGCTAACCGGAGATAAAGCAGAGAAACTATGAAAGAGCTCGAAGAAGTAGCGTTGCGGAATATCTTCAAGAAGTACTCCAAGCAGAAGAATGACGTGATTCTGATAAGTAATCGGATAGACAGAAGGAAGATAAGAAAGGGCGACATGGAAGTAGAGGTAGTAAACCCGAGCACAGGATCACCCTTCACCCGTCTTATGAATGAGATACATAAGCACTACAAGAAGAAGGGTAAATGATGCCGGAAGAAACCAGATAAACAATATGTTTAAAGTACCAGAAGAAAACAGAATAGAGACAGGACCAATGGGAACAGACGGCTCATACGGAAACAACGGAGCCTTCTACATCCCAGTCGATGACGAAGTGGTGGCATCAGTGATAGCGAGAGAAGGAGAAGGCTGGGAGCACGTATCAGTATCACTGCCACACAGGACACCAACCTGGAGAGAGATGTGCAAGGCGAAGGATATGTTCTGGGAAGAGACAGACTTAGTGATGCAACTGCACCCGGGGAAATGCGAGTACTTTAACAACCACAACTACTGTCTCCACCTATGGAGACCGAAGGACCAGGAGATACCAACACCTGATAAAAAATTATTATGAGCAAGAGATGGCACACTGACAAAGAAAAACTTCACGAAGGGCTCGGAGAGCTAGCGCAAATGGTGGACCGGGCAGAGAAAAAGCAGATCCGAGAAGAAGATAGTGTGTCATACCGGGTGGGATTCGATGACGGCCGGAAGGAAGGTAAGGAGATGAAGGAGCTGTGCGAATACATGATCAACTTCCTAAAGGACGAGATAGACAGACCGGCACCGGCGATTCACGTCGTCCGAGGAATAAGGAAGAACATGAGCATGCTAGAGGAAGTATTAAAACAAAGTAAAAACCATGACTAAAATTGAGCTACACAAGACAGCTCACTTCTTCCACCTCAACCGAGGCAGGAGCGTGTGGGTAGAGATGAGTGACGGAAGGAAGGCATGTTGCTGGGAGTGCCGGAAGTGCAATAAGCTGATGGATTGTCACTACACAGACGACTACTCAACCGTCCTGCCCAAGACCCGGCTGGAAGGAAGGACCCGGGAAGAAGTAAGGAAAAGAGAGCATGGGGAAAACCCGGCTGGACTGTTGTCATAATCCTGATAACATACTAAGTACGAACAAAGTCGGTTCGTATTTAATAACCAACACCAGACATTAATACTTATTATGGCTGTAAAACAATTAAAAGAATATTTACTGCGTAAATGTACGTGTAAAAAATGTGGAGGGCACATAGAGGCTTTTAGTTACACACAAAAAGGAACTTTCATTGAACATAAGAAAGGTGATTGTGAAAAAACTACTCGCATTTGAATCAAATATATGAACGCAACACAAGCAGACTACGATGAAAGGTTTGAGGCAGACGCAATGGAAAAACCAAAGGGAGAATATATATGGCGCTAAAGAACTACAAAGAAAAGGTCTATCACATCCTGAAGAAGCACCCGAGCACCAGGAACAATGATGGCAGACTATTAGCCTTCTTCATCGTGACCTACTGCAAGAACCTAGTGTTCAAGAACCAGGAGGGGAAGGTATCAATGGAGCTAGAGGACCTGGACCAGCTACCACCGATCGAGAACGTCCGGCGGTCCCGGCAGATTATCCAGAACGATGACGGAGACTTCCCTCCAACAGACCCGGAGGTAGCAAAGGAGCGAGGGATAAAGCAGAAGGACTGGAGAGACAAGGAGGTCAGAGAGGCGAAGGATTATCAGGTAAGGGTGCACAAAGACTAATATGAAAAGAGAAATAAAATTTAGAGCTTGGGATGGAGAGAAGATACACGAATGGGATAGCACCACCCACAAAGCAACAGCTGAAATCACTGGCACACCATACCCAAAGCTTTTCTATTTGCCGATGAGCTGGCTTGTGGGAGATAGTAATGATTGGCAGTGGATGCAATACACAGAACTCAAAGACAAGAACGACAAAGAGATTTATGAGGGGGATATAGTGCAATTAGATGTATCTCCTTACGGAATGGATAAAATAGAGGTAGTGAAGTATGAGAATGGTGGTGTCTATCCTTTTGCAATCGCTGGTTGGGAGTGCACACCAATGCCTAAAGAAGCTGAGGTGATAGGTAACGTGTATGAAAATAGTGATTTATTAAATAACCATGAAAACTAAAAACCGCCACAACACATTACTAGCCGTGATAGCTTAAATAACCAATAGATATATGAAGTACAAAACAAAACCAGTAGAGATAGAAGCAGTACAATGGCTCGCAACAAAGCAGTCATTTGATGAAATCTTGGCAATGGGGAATATGAAGTGGAGAGGTGGTGATATGGGTTCTGATACATTTATCATTAAAACACTTGAAGGAGAACACATTG
>Ga0136601_1000758_pt1 | contig 12304 bp, 14 predicted proteins | sample AntRauMFilla2699_FD_181020 | JGI IMG/M metagenome (GOLD analysis project Ga0136601, IMG submission 181020) | Saline lake microbial communities from Rauer Islands, Antarctica - Metagenome Filla 2 #699 | ecosystem: Environmental > Aquatic > Non-marine Saline and Alkaline > Saline | place... | reverse complement strand
GGCTTTCCAAGCCACAGCAATCCAACTGCACCAGGAGTTATTCTAGAAGGAGGTGAGCTCGGATACTCTCTTTCTACTGCATTTGGCGCCGCTCTCGATAATCCTGATCTTATAGTTGCATGTATGGTCGGAGACGGAGAGGCTGAAACGGGCGCAACCGCTACCGCATGGCATCTTAATAAACTTATTGATCCCGCAACTAATGGTGCTGTGCTGCCAGTGCTTCACCTCAACGGATATAAAATTTCTGGCCCAACCTTTTTTGGGCGCATGAGTGATGAAGAACTCCTCAATCTTTTCAGGGGGTACGGATATGAACCTCATATCGTAGACGCGGATTCGGAGAGTGATGTTCATGACCGGATGATAGAAGTGGTAGATATAAGCATTGATACTATTAAATCAACACAAGCTCGAGCCCGAGAAGGTAATAGGGACGAGTTGCCACGCTGGCCAATGATTATACTTCGAACCCCGAAGGGGTGGAATAGTATTCCAGAGCTTCACGGAGAAAAAATAGAAGGAAACCATCTTTCTCACCAAGTTATAGCACCAAACGCTCGGACAAACGACGAAGAGTTTGAGGCGTTTAAAAAATGGCTTGAATCGTACCGTTTTAACGAACTTTTCACGGAAGAATCATTTGATGAAGAAATCCACGACCTTATCCCCCGCAATGACAAACGCATGGGTGATAATCCTCACACTTTCGGAGGAGAGCCCCACTTTAAACCGCTCACACTACCTGCGCTAGAGAATTTCGAACATCCATCGGGAAAAATTTGCGACAATGAATACAGCAGTATGGAAACCATCGGGCAATTCGTGCGAGACGTGATTGATCTCAACAAAGAAGAGAGAAACTTTCGACTTATGTCTCCTGATGAAACCTACTCAAACAAACTCGATGCAGTGTTTGAGGTTACTGATCGCGCATTTGTATGGCCTCACCGAGAATGGGATAAGAACCTTGCGTACGACGGACGAGTACTCGAGGTGCTCAGCGAACAAAGTCTTCAGGGGCTTGCGCAGGGATATATTCTTACGGGCAGACATACCATCTTTGCCTCATATGAAGCATTTGTTCAGGTTGTTGCAAGTATGGCTGATCAGTATGCGAAATTCCTTTCAGTGGCTCGAGATGTCCCGTGGAGGGGTGATGTGGGTTCACTAAACTATATACTCACCTCATCAGGATGGCGCCAAGAGCATAACGGGTTCTCACACCAGAATCCAGGCTTTATAGACGGAATGCTCCAAAGACAAGGCTGTTTCGTGAATGTGTACTTTCCGGCTGATTCGAACACCGCTCTTGCCGTTGCTCACAAAGTACTGTCGTCAAAAAATGAAATTAACGTTATTGTCGTAGGGAAAAGACCGATGCCCGTATGGAGAAGTCTGGAACAAGCAACGGAAGATCTTGAATCTGGACTTTCCACATGGGACCTTATGAGTGACGAAGATCCACACATGGTCTTTTCAGCGGTTGGCGACTATCTAACGAACGAAACGCTAGCCGCTTTGTATCTCGTTAAGCAAGAGATAGGTGAGATGCGCCTGAGATTCGTAAATATCACAGCACTATCCGCCCTCGGCATAGGTCACTCACAGTGCAACGTCCTTAAAGATAATCTTGATAGGTACTTTACGTCGGACAAAAAAGTACTTATCAATTTCCATGGATATCCTCAAACAATGAAACAAGTGCTCTTCGATTACAACTATGATGCTGAGCGCTTTATAATTCGTGGATACGAGGAACAGGGTTCAACAACAACTCCTTTTGACATGCAGGTGCGTAACCGTACTGACAGATACAGCCTAGCAATAGAAGCGTTTAGGGTCGCAGAAGCTGAAGGCCTCATATCACCAGAAAAAAAAGAGGAGCTGATTAAAAAATATGAAAACAAACTCGATGAACATCAGACCTACATCAAAGAGCATGGCACTGATCCTAAAGAAATAGAAGATTGGAAATGGGCATGCAACTGGTAATAAATCCGGGGAGTTCGTCAAAGAAATACTCCCTATACGACAACGGGGTGGCGCTTGTCTCCGCTCGTTTTGAGAAGACGCGAGAGGGGTTTGAATACACCCTTACCCACGAGGGCGTATCGAAGCACGAGGAAATTTCTGAGGATGAGTATCTTTCTTCCCTCGAGAAAATACTTTTTTGGTGTCGCGAATTAGGATTTGTAGACGATCACAGACAAATTTCTGCAATCGGTGTGCGAATTGTCGCATCAGGCTCATTTTTTACCGAACATCGTCGAGTAGACGATGAATACGTAGACAAACTTAAAGAGGCACAACCATATGCTCTACTGCATATTACTTCTATGCTTCAAGAAATAGAAAAAGTTCAAGAGTTGCTTCCTGAGACACCCGTATTCGGTATTTCAGATAGTGAATTTCACAAAACTCTCCCAATCGAGGTACGGACATATCCTATTAACCCGTGCGACACAGAGGCCTATGATGTCTGGCGCTTTGGCTATCATGGTCTGTCAATTGAATCAGTGGTGAAAAAAGCAGAAGCACTTCTGGGAAAGTCAAAACGCGTCATAGCTTGCCATCTTGGTGGAGGAATGAGCATCACCGCAGTTTTAGACGGAAAAAGTATCGAGACTTCTATGGGCTTTGCGCCAGCAAGTGGTTTGCCAATGAGTGCTCGAACCGGGGATATGGATGCTGAGGCGTTACTCTATCTCATGCAGAAGAAAAACCTGTCGCCAGAAGAAGCACAAACATACATAAGCACTGAGGGGGGATACAAAGCACTGACTGAAGGAGTTGGTGACATGAGGGATCTTCTCGCAGAGTATGAAAGAGGTGACGAGAAAGCTCGTCTTGCTATTCATCTCTTACAACACAGAATAAAAAAATATATTGGTTCGTACGTCGCAATACTCGGAGGTCTCGATCTTTTAATACTCACCGCAACAACTAACGAAAGGAATGCAACAGCGCGAAAGCTTTTTTTTGGAGATCTAAAGCATCTTAGGATAGTAATCGACGAAGAGAAAAACAGAGAATTAGAAGGAAATACGGATGGCCTCATCAGCTCTGAAGACGGAGTAAGCATTGCAGTTCTGCTCACTGATGAAATGGGAGAAATCGCTCGAGCGACAAAAGAAATACAGCTCAGTACATAGACTTATTAATATACGAACCCTGGCACAGTAAAACCTTTAAGCTATGTTCTTGTGCTCAAAATCTAGGCTGTGCGGCTGTTGCGCTCCAGGCCGAAGCATTCCACATTTTTATATTTGCATAAGTTACATCTTTCTACTGTCATACGCCCAATGGAGAAGGGCTTGTCGTTGCTTTGGTCTACAGGAAGGGTCTCGTGATTTGCAACTGTATTTTATTTGATAGATGTGTCTTCTGATTGCTTTCCAACGTTTAATCTGACGCTCGTCATCAGGACACCTTCTCCCCATATGATATCGGCAATACCATTGAAACCAGCCGCGGGGATCATCTTTATGAATCCACCCCTTTTTTTGCCACACTGAAAGTGGTTGACTCGCATTAACACCAAAGAAATTAAGCTTTGGATCTCGTTTATTTACATTTTCATTTTGAAACTTCGCGTCTTTAAACCACTCCTTAGGAAACTCATCCGTGCAGTCGCGCATATAGACTCCGCCAAACACACCGAGCTCGAGCATCTCTTGCGGGGTAAGATCAGGATTAAAGTGTGGGTCAAAGTTTTCTCCAACGGGTTCAGTAAGTTCATAGCTATAGTTTTTTTGCATCCTGTCATGAACCGCAACAACCTGTTTCTTTGCGTTGGACATACACACATCATATCACTCAGCAGAAGTGAATTTGGTGCAAAATCCTTAAACACTTGCGGCCATTTGCCCAAGGGGTATCATATTAGCAATAACCATAAATACCGCATATATTAGTAGATAAAATCTTATGAAGAAGAAAATACTTGTTCCAACATTACTATTTTCAGTTGTTGTTATCCTTTCCTCTTTCGCCCTCACCAAACCAGCAATGAATGATGAGGACATAAATGATTCCTCAAATGTAGTAAGTATTCCAAGCAATATTGTTTTATTTTATGGGATTGGATGTCCCTTTTGCGAACAAGTTGATGAATACATTGATGAGAAGGATATCGAAGAGCAGGTTTCATTTGAGCGAAAAGAAGTTTACTACAATAGAGAAAATGCAGATGAACTTACTCTTGTTGCTAGAGTCTGTGAACTTCCCACAAACAATATTGGGGTGCCATTTTTATGGGACGGAGAGAACTGCTATGTAGGAATGCCCGAGATAGTGAGTTTCTTTGATCAGAAGGTAATCGATAACAACAATGAGTAAATACATATCTTTTATCCTTGGATTGGGAGTCCTTTTCTTTGCTTTTACAGAGAAGGTATTTGCAGTTTGTCCGCTCTGTACGATCGCCGTAGGGGCAGGAGTTGGTTTTTCTCAGTGGTTAGGAATTGACGACGCAATAGCAGGACTTTGGATCGGTGGCTTAATCGTCTCAATGATTATTTGGACTGAAAACTGGCTTGAAAGAAGGAATATTCGTTTTAAAGGCAGAATAGTAGTCAATACTATCGCATACTATGCCCTTATTGTGATTCCCCTCTTTTTCACAGGCCTTATCGGCAACCCAGCAAACGTTGTCGGACTTGGGCTTGATAAACTCCTGCTTGGAATCATAACAGGGAGTATTTCTTTTTGGTTTGGTGCTAGTTGGTACTACTACATAAAAGAAAAAAACAACGGACGTGCGTATTTCCCATTTCAAAAAGTAGTAATGCCAATCGCCCCACTTGCCGTGCTGAGCATACTATTCTATTTTTTAACTCTGTAATGTAATCAACTATGGAAACAAAGAACCCAATAAGTACACTGAATGATTTTATTGCCAAGGTTGATCAAATGAAAAAGCAGGACAAGATGGACCTGTCCTCTGATCAGGACCTCTCTATTGCCATCATGAATCTTGTATCAATCGAAGAACATTTCTTTTTTACGGGAGCAAAACTAGGGAAAACTGAGTACTACGACATGATTAAGGATGTGCGCGAAATGAGAAAAGAGTTGCTGAAAAAGATAATCAAAGAGTATGAAGGGGAGGTGTGGTGTATTTCAAAGCACCTCCTTGCAGCAAGCTATCGCTTGATGGAAGTGGGAACAAAACAACTTGGGATGGGGAGAGAGAAGGATGCCTACGAATTATTTGATAAAGCGTACAACCTCTACTCACTCTTTTGGGGGCTGAACATGAAACTCTTGAACGTGGGAGACATAAAAAAAATAGATGAAAATGCGCTTAATAAACAAGACGAGGAAAAGAAAGGATTTATGGGGAAATTAGGGACGCTCGTAAAAAAAGCAATAGACTGTTGTATTGAGTAGTTTTTATCCAGAAAACACAAAAAACTAAAAGAATATGTTTATTAGTAAGTGCCACACAGAGTGTGGCACTTATTTTTTTTATCTATTCACTTTTGTAGAGTTGATTCAAACTAGAGCTATCTCAGTTTCATATTCTGAAAAATAACGTTGTATTAAAGGAAGCTCAAATTCTTTAAGAATTGATTCTTTGGGCTCACGTGCTAATAAAAATTCAAACGATCTATTAACCAAACTTTCCGGCGCTTCTTTGCCCTCTGTCAACTTTTTGTAATACTCCTTCGGCACAGTTACAGTATAAACACTTCCGTCTATGTCTACGCCAAAAATCCAAGCGCTGTCTTTTTCATTCTTCGATTCAACTAATATGTTATTCATTAGCTTAGTATATAAAAATAGTTGTATTTATTAGTTCTGGCTGTGGTATTTGAGCAACGCAGAATTCTACGCATACTTTAACGCACCCCTAACTTCTTGTACAGAATTATAGCCCTTTTTTAGAAGAACGTGCTCTAGTTCTGAGTTTATCCTAGCGAAACAACCTGAGCCTTCTTTCTCAAAAACAGTAGCGACCTGTACTGCGTTTGTATCTGTATAAAAAATCAATGTAACAATAGAGAAATGAGATCAGCCACGATTTCTCTCAAGGATTCTAATTTTATGACTACTTTGCGCTTGAGGTGTTGGAATTGTTTTTTATTGACCTCCATCATAATAAGGCGTTAGCAGGTGCAACAATAATTCTTTTGGTCGCATTGATTGAATTATGTGTTTTTTTGTGTCACATAGAGCAAAGGATACTAAATCTCATTGCTTTAATTTCTACTTGTACTACTATCTATTGTATACAAACTTATTATTAATTAGCCTATCTGGCTACTATGAAAAAAAAATATTTTACTCGCAATCGGCATAGGCGTCGGTATCTTCGTGCTTGGTTTTTTACTTTTTGGCGGAAATGATGCACAGAAATCGACACACACCACATTGTCAGACGAGTATATCTTGAATTTGACCTACGACTATTCAAAGCAGTATCTTGATTTGCGCATACGAACCGACAATATCCTCCTCAACGCTCAAGATTTTGGCAGTTATGAAGCCTGGGATGATGAGATGATTACAGTTATACGCCTCTGGAAACAGATGGCCGAACATGCTGATTTTCTTGAACAAAAAGCAGATGCCTATAGTAAGACAACCGCTTCTTTGAATGCTGATAGTTTTTTCAAAACACCAGTTGCACACGCCTATACTAAAAGCGTGATTACGAATATTTATGACCACGCGCCAGCAGGTCAAGGAATTAAAAAATTAGCATCCTATCTGGGTGTTGATGCCCGGCGCGCGTACAAAATTCTCCAAAGTGATCAGGAGCAGTTAAAAGCAGATGCGTATATCAAAGGCGGTAAAACGCTACGTAATTTAGAAAACTCCCAGTAGTGATAAAAGATGGATGTAAGGTTGCGGGCTTTGTGGGCGGTGTGATTATCAGTGGGGGTGCCGCAGGAGTTGCTAGTGCAGGAGTCGTGACACAAGGTACCTTGGTGGTCACGGGTTCTGACATGATTCTCGAAGTCGCTGATGATGCCGCCAATATCGGACTGGGTGACAGTAACAAAGTATCGGCTATTGTTGGCTCTGTGAGAGCCTATACTGAACCAGCTGCAACTCTCCTTTCCCTCCGTGATGTAGCCAAGAACCTCGCTTCAAATGCTCCCACTGCGGCTGAAAGAGGTATGAATGTAGCGAACGCGGTTATGTTTGAGGCAGAGCAGATACGATCGATTGCCCAAGATGAAAAAATTCTCGGCATTAGTTTTGCAGACTCTGCTGAGAATGAAAAAGCACGACAGGCTTTTGCAGCACAGCTCAAGAAGAATGAAATAAAACCGTGGATCGAAGAGCAAACAAAAGAACGCGCCGTTGCCGATTCTCTTGACGACTTGGCAGGAGAAATTGAAGATCGAACCGTCGCCGATTCTCTTGACGACTTGCAAAATGAACTTGAATACGAGGATTTTATCAAAGGGTATGTTGAACAACAAAAAGCTGAGTTCGCAGCAGAACAAAAACAGATAAATGACGAAGCCGATGCACGGATTGAGGAAGCACAAGCTGAGTTGGAAAAGTCGATAGCAGAGGATGCTCTAGAAGAAGAAAGTGAATCTGAGAAAACGGAGGAAACTAATGGCAGTATTGTCGATTCATATATAAACGAAATGCACGGACAACCAATGGATGATCTCCAAACATACTTTCAATATGAATATAAATTTGAAGAACTCAAAGCCAACGGAGCGATAACCCTAGAAGAACACGACGCACTGATGGTAGAAGCCAATAGAATTGCGGAAAAACAAAGACAAGAAAAAAGTAAGAAAAAAAATTAAAAATCTTTTTGCTCATGCTTTTGCCACTGTGGAGAAAGTTATAACAAAGAAAGCACGTTCATTACGAAATTTTTCTTTCTCAAAAAAATGAACAAAAGATATATTTAAAAAATTGTTCTGAACCAGCTCAAAAACAAGCATCTTAAGTTTTCTACTTCAAAACTTTACTGTAAATAAGAAAGCTAGGTTTTATCTTACTTCTACCATTCAGATTGGCTCTAAAATCAGCTGATTCTTCTGCCTGCTCCGACTATTGGATGAAGTTAGAAATTCAAACTAAAAGCGAGTAGGGTGCAATTTAATGACAAACGAGATTTTGATGCCCGTTTCCTGTATACGTTTTTTAATAAAGTATTAAAAAGACCCTTGAAGTAATCGTCGGGGCCTCGTAATGTGTAGTATTCTTCTCTCTGTACTAGAAGTTCTTTGATTTATAGACCCTGAGGACATTTCTCGGTGTTGGAGATGTGTCACGAGCTAACGCTTACAAATATCCGGAGAGTTAGAAATCGAGGTAAAATTGAGCAAGTTGATAAAGCTGGGTGAAGTGTTCTCTATAAAATCATTCGCCAAATGCTTCAATCTATAGATTCGGGCATTTTAAAAGGCCCGATTTGGGCCTTTTTATAGATTTTCAGTTATCTTGGTTTCCCTTAACAAGGCTTGCACGAGCTTCCTCAGTGAGAAATAGAGTTGCCCAATCATCGGGAGTCCAACCTTTCTGTACCCAATGTATCCATAGACCTAAAGCGGTTTGCTGCTCTATTTCTGAGCCAAAACCCCGCGCCCTTTTGCCAGTTTCAGTGTCTTTAAAGATTTTGTCGCTGAAAATGACTTGTCCGTCTTTGTTGAAAATCGTCAGAACATCTCCTTCCTCTATCAAGTGAAGGGCGTCATAGCCGGACTTGTTGTCTTCAATGATTGCCCAATATACTCCTTCAGTGCCAGTTTCAAAGTAAGCATAAGGAATCCCTTGAAAGGACTTTGGCATTAGTTACCTCCTACATTTATATACTACAGCATAACTTCCTAGTCAATGAGCTTAAAACTAAAACCTAAGCAAAGTAATAGCCAGTTGCAGAACCATTGCGAACGAAACCCAGAGTAGGTAGGGAATATTTACAATGGACTGAGCTACTATGATAGACTATAGCTAATGACAACTGAGAAAAAACAATACTTATTGTTGAAGATGAAAAGCCAATGGCTCGTGCATTATCAATTAAATTAAGCAAAGAGAACTACAACATAGAAACCGCCGACAAGGGAAAAGAATCTGAGTAAGTGTGAGAATAGGTGATCCACTATTAGATATAAAAATATCCGCGTTGTTTTAATAAAAACAACGCGGATTTTGTATGTAGAATTACCACAAATAACTTCCCGAAACGTCGCCCGCGTCATCGCGCGAAACATTAACGTTGAAGCTGTATCCGTCATCGAATCGAATACCGTAACGTGCAGACACGTCGCCTTCGTGACTTACGCTTGCAGACACGTTTTGGCGATAGGTCCGCTTTTTCGTGACTACGTAATCAACGGCTTCAATGATCTCGCCGTCAGTGTTTACGAACTCAACCGTTCCAGAATGAGGGGAAAAAGCCGTAAAGGAAACACCGATACGACTCCCGGCTCGAATTTGCAGGCGTGATTCTCCGGCAGTAATCAAATCCGGGTGATTAGTCCTTACCTACACCTCGGTATTGATTCTACTGGTAACGCTCACGCTAAGATTCGTTGTTGTGCTGTTGGTTGAAATCTCACCTCTCATGAAAGTGGGGGAGAGATACAGCTCTCGAGCGACCTCAAACTCAAGACCCGCATTAGGGTCATTAAGAGTAATCGTAACACCCGAAGGCATGCCGCTATTTGAATTCTCCGAATCGCCTTCTTGGCCAAGAGTAAATCCAAACAGGGAGCTCACAAGCAAGACCACTATAGCGTTACGCAAAGTATCTCCTTTCAAGAACCATTAAAATAGGGTTCGAACGCGTATGGGCTAATTGCTAATTTTAACAGCTGTTCCGTATGCAAGCATTTCAGAGGCCCCTTGCAATATCATTGAGGTTGTAAACCTTACATTAATAATTGCATCAGCTTCTAAGTCTATCGCTTCGTTCACCATTCTGTTGTAGGCTTCGTCTCTTGCGTTTGTTGTCATTTCGGTATAAGTCTTTACCTCACCTCCTACCATACTTCTTACCCCCGCTCCAATATCCCTTCCAATATTTCTAGCTCTTACAGTATTGCCTTTGACAATACTGAGTATCATTGTGATCTTTTTTCCAGGAATCTCACAACCTGTTGTGATGATCATATTTGCCATGTTATTTTTTGTTATTCTTAATCTCTTCAATGCTATCTTCTTTTTTATTAAAGAAAATGAAAATTCCTATAACAATAAAAAAGATTCCTGTACAAAGCCCCCACAGCCATCCCTCAGGCATATTCAAAATACTATTGTATGTTATGTATAAACCTAAAATTACGCCACCAATTCCCGCCAACGTACGACTCATTGTATTCATTCCGTTATTATATAAAGAATAAACAATAAAAGACACACTCATTCCAATTATAGTATAATCTGTAAATATACATTGCGGTGATAAATCTAGCGCCGGTTTTTATAACTATTAATTAAAATATGAAAAAAGAAAAATTATTGATTACTTTAATTATTCTTATTGTTTTAATACTCTTATTGTTATTATCAATGGGTTTGCTTTCTTCATACGACCTCGGTCCAGAAGAAATACTTCTAAAATTATTTGGCAATTAAATTAATAACCAACTTTTCGATCTACAATTTAGTGGTATTTTAGAGATGCCCACTATTCTTGTATTTCAGAATTAATTTGATTCACCGTAAGGCCCAACACTTATGCTTCGTGATACAATCTAAGTCTTTAATCCAAATTACTCTCCAAACATGTACAGAATATATATAGGTTCAGACAACAAAACGAACACCATCAACTCTCAGATGGAAACTCAGATAATAAATAAATTCTCTAGCAATTTTGAATCATTTACCTACCACAGAGTGACGGGTGTGTTTCGTGGCATAAAAGAAGACACCCTTGTTGTATATATAGGCAATATTGAACTCGAAACACTAAAGAAAGTAGTTTCCGAGCTACGAAAAGAACTTGGTCAAGAAGGCATTGGCATTGAAGCTGATGGCGAATATCTACGCATTACTTAGGTTGTTAGTGAAGGAACGACAGTACACACTATTTCAAAACTGGCTAAATGTCGTAAAGACTCTATCGTGCACTTTTAAAAACAAAGTATAATAAATACCTCAGTTTTTATTGTTCAATTTAATATTTACTTATACTGATAGCGTAATGCTCACCAATAGCCAAAAGCGCCAAGCCCTCAATTCAATTTGTTTACAAATACGTATTTTTCCTGCAGAGTAAACTAAGCTTGCTTTTTGAAAGGAGTCAGTCGTGAGTGGAACAAAAACACACGGGAAAAGAGTAGATTCTTCAGCGCGCGTGAATAGATGGCTCAAAGATGCGACGGTCAACCTATTCAGCTATGATCCCGGCCACCACATTTATCGTGAGAACGATGAAGTCGGCGCAGTGTTCAAGGTTGTAAGGGGACTGGTTCTAACAACGCAGCCTTTCACGCGTTCAAACTATGAGCTTAGTGATAAGTGTGCGTGTGTATGCGGTCCCGGCGACACGTTTGGAGGACTGTTTGGTGATGAGATGTATACCGAAGATGCGATTGCTTTTGTTAAAACCCAAGTGCAAACCTATCGGCTTGAGGGCATGCCATGTGAAGTGTTGCTTCCGATGGCTCAAGAAGCGGCTCGTAACCAGCGCGAAACGACAGCCGTTGTACATGGGGGGTCGGTGCGCACTAGGGTTGCACGCACGCTCGCACTTCTCTGCCGCAAATACTTTTGCGCTAACGGTGGAGTTGTGAGTGTGACACATCAAACGCTCGCAGAGTTGATAGTATCCAGGCGCGAATCAGTTACGCGCGTGTTGAATGAGCTGGAAATGCGCGAGTACATTACCTTGGAACGTGCGAGCGTTGTAGTACGCGATGTGATTGCGCTCGAAAATATAATCCATTATGAGTTTGACTAACCCTACAAGCACGGTAAACGCCGTGCTTTTTATATAACAAACCTCCCAGATGATTCGGCGGTAGGTAATGAAAACAGATAAGATAGAGATCTCTAGGGGAAAATATATAACCCCGTTAAGCTCTTTGGGGAAAGAAAGTAAATACGGACTCTAGAATTATCGGGGTCATACTAGTCAACAAAAGATCGTACTTGCTATGATCGACGGGCTGTAACTTGTTGAAATATGTGTATCTAATTACTAACTCCAACCATCCATAGCCTATCCACAGCGCCTGAAGTAATTTTTTCTTTAAAAGCTTTATTAATGTAGTCTTTTAATTCTCCAGGAGGGAATTTGGTGTATTGAGCTTCATTAAAGAAGAGTTTTGAGTTTATAAGATTGATAGTCTTTTCTTTGATGATTCTA
>Ga0136601_1000756_pt1 | contig 12309 bp, 9 predicted proteins | sample AntRauMFilla2699_FD_181020 | JGI IMG/M metagenome (GOLD analysis project Ga0136601, IMG submission 181020) | Saline lake microbial communities from Rauer Islands, Antarctica - Metagenome Filla 2 #699 | ecosystem: Environmental > Aquatic > Non-marine Saline and Alkaline > Saline | place... | reverse complement strand
GAATGTACTCATCGGCATCGTCATTATCTTCATGGCTTTTACCTTGGTAGACGTACTCTTAAAGATCACCATCGGTGGTGACTTTGGAGTGTGGAACGAGATTCAAACTGGGGATTGTGGGGGGCAGTTTGTGGCAGGAGATCCTGTGTATGGGATTGAACTTGCTCAACATAGTGTAGCACCGCTTGACCCACCCGGCACAGTCTATGGTCCAAATGGAGGCTATTTTATTAATTTTAATGCACCTGGAGGCATGAGTCCTGGTGCTGGTTCGACTCCAGTCGAGGCTTTGCCTTGTGATACGAGTCAGCTAGATACGACGACTTTTGGTGGACCTTCAAATAGAGTGACAATACATGGGGCTTTCATACCTAGTTTGAAAAGGATTGAGCAACAATGGCTGGCAAGCGGTGGTAACAGTTGGTACCGAATAAACTCTATTGGAGGCTATTCTTGTCGGGAAAATGTTAATGATCCACGTGAGCAATCTAAACATGCTTTCGGATTAGCTATAGATATAAATCCCAGTAGAAATCCTAATGTACCAAAACAAACACCTTGCCCCAGTGACATGCCACCAGAATTTGTAGAAATGTTTAAAGCAGAAGGTTGGGGCTGGGGAGGTGCGTGGCGGAATGGTTGTGATGCTATGCATTTTAGTAAAGCTGAGAATGAAGGGGGAAATATGATGGGAGGGTAGTTACTTAAGAAATTTTTGTAGAATATTGGGGGTTATATCAAATTTAGTAGCCTCAATCCATTGAATGGCTAAGTCTTTTTTAAGCCAAGTCATTTGACGTTTGGCATATTGCCAGTTTTTTTCGATGCACTTTTGGATAAACGCATCGTCGGTGAGCGTGCCATCGATATACTCGAGCATGAGTTGGTATTCAAACCCGATCTCATGCAATCGTTCTCGACTAACACCACTGTCGAGTAAGTGGCGTACTTCAGTTTCAAATGGACCGCGAAGCCACTCTTTTGCACGGACCGCAAAGCGCGAGCGAAGCTCTTCTTTGCCGCGCTCAAGGCCAATGATGAGAAAGTCATACAGTGAGTCGCTCTTGGTAGGTGGTGGCACAGCTCCGAGTGCCGCTACTATCTCTAGAGAGCGAATGAGACGTCGGCGGTTATGTGGATCTATATCTGCGGCTCGACGAGGATCCTTACTTTCTAGTTCTAAAAGTAGCGCTTCGGTACTGAGTGTTTCCAGCTCGTTGCGCAGCGTAGGGTTGGGGGCGACGGGCGCGGCGGCAAAGCCGCCGCGCAACTGATCAAGATAAAAAAAGGTACCACCAGCTATGATGGGCAGCTTTCCCCGGGCGGAGATGTCTTCAATAGCTTCCGCTGCGTCACGAGCGAAGTCAGTAGCGGTGTAGGTGGTGTCGATATCACAAATACTTATTAAGTGATGGGGAACGCCTTGCATCTCTGCCTGCGTTACCTTGGCAGTGCCTTCATCCAGTCCTTTGTATACCTGTCTTGAATCGGCAGAGATTACTTCACCGTTAAACTCTTCTGCCATCGTTATGGCTAACGATGTTTTGCCTGAGGCCGTCGGTCCAACCACAGCTAGTACTTTTTGTTTCATTGTGCCGGAGGAGGGACTTGAACCCTCACCCCTTGCGAGATGCGATTTTGAGTCGCACGCGTCTACCGATTCCGCCACTCCGGCAAGTGCGCAAAGAAGTGTAGCAGAAAATGGCTGAGTTATAAACACATAACAAAAAAGTGGGTGTGCTAGAATGGTGAGAAAGGGGAGGTGATGGGAAAAATGCGGAGCTTTTTGCCCATCACTCACCGAGGTATGAACGTATTAGCGAGCGATTATTTTCTATGGCATTTCAAGGTGATTCAATATTCTGGGTAGAAGTAGAAAAAGTAGTACCCAACCCGTTCCAGCCACGGCGTGAGTTCGATGAGGAAAAACTTAAGGAACTGGCTGAATCGATCAAGATGTATGGCGTACTCCAGCCACTTACGGTCACTCGCAAAGAGGTGCACAATGACGACGGTTCGTTTATGACTCAGTACGAGCTGATCGCCGGCGAGCGACGTCTGCGGGCGTCACGGCTCGCCGCCGTTGCCCAAGTGCCCGTCATCATCCGGTCTGGAGAACAGACTGAGCAAGAAAAGCTCGAACTCGCTATTATCGAAAACCTACAACGAGAGGACTTAAATGCTGTCGATCGGGCGCTCGCGTTTAAACAACTCGCTGAATCGTTTGAGTTGTCTCATGCGCAAGTAGCAAAGAAAGTCGGTCGTTCACGAGAGTATGTTTCAAACAGTATTCGTCTCTTAGCACTGCCTCAACATATGCTCGATGGTCTCAAGCGAGGAGACATTACTGAAGGACACGCTCGGACGCTTTTGATGCTCAAGGATAAACCAGAGGAACAAGAGGTCGTGTATCGCGAGATACTACTTAAGAAACTTTCCGTGCGCGAAGTGGAACGTATTTCTCGTAAGATCGCAAACGATAAAGTTCGCAAGCGAGAGTATAAAGATATGGACGCGCACTTGATAGAGTTTGAAAAAGAGTTTACCGATACGCTCGGTACACGAGTTCAAATCCTTAAAACTGATTTTGGAGGCAAGCTCACGATCGATTACTTTTCAGATGAAGATCTTGATAACCTGCTGAAGATCATGCGTGAACAGAATGCGAAGATAAATGCAGCAGCGGCATTCGCAGCTTCACAGATTACTGATCAAGCGTCTTCAGCAGCTACAGTAGGAGAAACAGTCATACGAGAAATGGACGAACTGTCTGAATCCATTCGCGCGCTTGAAAATGCTACCGCGATTGAGTCGACAAAAAATCAAGATACTGCAGAGTCAGAGTCCACAGTAAGCGTAGATCCTGCAATAGAAGACACCACTCTAAGAGAAGCGCAGACACCCAGAGGAGAGGAAGAAATCGCTGAAGAGACGTCGCAGGCAGTGCCTGAAGCGCCGTTAGGTGTCACTGCTCCGCCAATGCTTTACGAAGGAACAGCAGACACTGACGCAGGAGAGCAAGCAGTAGACGAGGGCCAGACTGAACCTAGCGAAGCTCCCAGAGAAGAAGAGCAAGTACCACCGCCACCAACCGTTGCTGCCACAACAGATGAACCAGTAGAGAGTCCGCAGTATGAACCGGCTCGCTATGAGGAAGACGAGACTGAACATAATGTCGAACTAGCACCGACAGAAGCTGCAGCAGTACCTGTGCCTGATCAAAGCGAAGCGGATGATATACCTTCACAGCAAGAGGAAGCTACCGAACCGGCTACGCAAGGAGGAGAGACAGATACAGCGTCCTTGCGAGCTCGCCTCGAAGCCGAGCTGGTGCGTCTTGAAGCAGAAGATGAGGCTAGAAAGGAAGAACCTGTAGTATCTCCACAAAGTGAAGCTGCGCAACCGTCTTCACAAAAGCCAGTACCGCAACCACCAAAAAAGGAAGACAGTGATGATGATTTGTACTCGATTCGGAATTTCTCCCTTTAGTCAGTACTGTTCTGGAGTGCTGTGCGGATACGTCGTTTTGCGAGCGACGTTTTAGCGCCTTGGAGCCACTTCTGCGTCGGTTTGGCTGAGTGTTTGGTATCGATTTCTACGATATCACCATTGCTTAACGGGGTATCGAGCTGGGTCATTTTGCCGTTTACTTTTGTACCAGCTATTTTATCTCCCACCTCTGAGTGGATTGCGTACGCGAAGTCTATCGGCGTGGCTCCGACTGGTAAGTCGACCACATCGCCTTTAGGTGTAAAGACAAAAATGCGGTTCTCGAAGAAGTCCTTCCGCATATCTGCTAAAAATTCTTCACCGGTGGCTTTTTCTTTGGTGTACATTTCACCGATCTGCTGGATCCACTGGGGAATTTTTTGTTGGGGAGGGACATGTTTGACCGAGTCTAAATCGGCATCTTTTGCAGTGCGCTGCCGCCACGCAAATGGTCGAAATAGGAGTGGAACAAGTTGACCAAACCATGAACCTTGTACTTTGTCAGTGCCCTCCGTTTGGTTTTTGTAGATGATATGCGAGGCGACACCGTATTCGGATTCTTGATGCATTTGTTCAGTCCGGATTTGGATCTCTAAAATAGTACCGTTTGGAGTAATGACGGTGGTGTGAATTGATTGATAGCCGTTAGGTTTCGGGAAGTTAATGTAGTCTTTGACTCGCTTAGGTAGAGGTCGCCAAAGTTGGTGAATTACTCCCATCGCTTTGTAGCAGTCTTCAATTGACTCTACTACAACACGTATAGCCATGAGATCGTAGACACTTTTTATATCCCACTCCTTTCGTTTGAGCTTGTGGTAGAGGCTGTAGTACCCCTTTACTCGGTATGAAGTCTGAAAGCTAGTGAGGCCTGACTCGGCTAGTTTCTTTTGTAAGTTTTTACGCTCTTTCTCTAAAATCTCTTGCGTGCGTTTGCCGCGTTCTTTAAGCAATTGCTTGACTCGTTCGTATTCTTCCGGATGGACATAAGGAAACGCCAGGTCTTCAAGTTCTTTACGGATCCGTCCCATACCAAGCCGGTGCGCCACAGGTACGTAGATCTCCAGGGTCTCAGTAGCAATCCGGAGCTGTTTCTCTGGCGACACATACTCTAGAGTCTGCATGTTATGGAGTCGGTCTACCAGCTTGATGATGAGTACCCGAATATCTTGACTAGTCGCGACGAACAGTTTCCGCAAGCTTTCGTTATGGCGGTCAGCACCGTAGTAACGCACCGAACTGAGCTTAGTAACTCCTTCTACGAGGAAAAGGATCTCATCGCCAAATTCTCGTTCGATATCTTCTGAGGTAACCTCGGTATCCTCAATCGTATCGTGAAGGAGACCAGCTGCGATAGTGCGTGGCCCAATGCCCATAGCAGCCAACTGTTTTGCGACGGCAGCAGTATGTACCATGTAGGGTTCGCCTGATCTGCGAAGGTGTCCATCATGAGCTTTTTCGGCAAACGCAAAGGCTCGAGTAATTAAGTCCAGATCATCGCTGTCTGAACTAGTAAAACTCGCTAAAATGTCTTTGAGAGACGTCATTTTTTAATTGTACGCCGATAGTTGTGCTTGGCAAGTGAGTAGATGCTTTGGGTGTTTACATACGTGGTTAAAATGCTATAACCAATGAGGAGGACTACTCAATGACCCACGTTCCTGACCAGACTTTCTGCTGTCTCACAGTAGAAAGAGTAGGTTACAGTTACCACATTTGTGCGCGGGCTACCTCGACGGATATAAAAACTATTATTCTAGATGGTGCCGCACTTGTGTAGAAGTAGAGCCAGTCTGTTGTTCTTAATATGTTTGCAAACTACAGTGTCTTCTAGGCGCTGTGAGCAACATTCAATGGCGACGTCCTCACAGGGGCGGCGGTGCATCTGCATCGTCGCCCCGTTTTTTATTAAGTAGCATTATTGCTTCAAGAGCTCAACTGCATCTTCAAGAGTGAATTTCTTAAGGTCGGTAGTGTCAGGAAGCATGATACGCTTAAAACCTTTGCGCAGGTAGCGTCCAGACTTAGATTCGTACACATGTACCAACTTACGAGTTTTGGGATGAACACCGAGTTCTTTTACCATTTTCTCACCTTTGCGACCTTGTTTTGGTTCCTTAAGAATAGCGAGTGCTCGGTCGTACGTGATGTCGTACGGGTTGTCACCACCTTTAAGTGAGCGGAAATCTCCAGCGTGGACGATGTACGGCCCGAAGCGACCGGTGTTGGCGATGACTGGTTCTCCAGTGTCTGGATGGTCACCCAGTTCTCGTGGTAACAGTAAGAGTTGCACAGCTTGATCGAGCGTCACATCTTCTGGCTTTACATCATCGGGTAGTGAAGCACGTCGTGGTTTGGGGTCACGCTTAGCAACGGGAATCGTCTTCCCGTTTTCATCTTTTGTAGCAGGTGTCTCGCCTTGCTGCACATAAGGACCAAACCGTCCTTCCAGAACATAGACAGGATCACCGGTCTCCGGGTGGGTGCCGATTGGCGCTTCGGCTGCTAACTCTTTGCCTTCAATAGTTCGAGCACCATCACATTCTGGGAAGCGGCCGCACGAGAGAAACTTTCCGCCTCGACCAAGCTTTACCACCATGTCGGCCTCACAGGTAGGGCATTTAAACTCTTTTGGAGCGGGTCCGAGGTTGGTGAGTTTTTCAATCGTTTCTTTAGCAGCCACCGCTTTAGAAAATGGTGTGTAGAAATCAGTCAATGTCTTTTCATACGTTCGGTCACCAGCGGCGATATCGTCGAGTTGATTCTCCATGTCACTGGTGAAATCGTCACCAATGTAGTCGGTGAAGTGCTCTTCTAGGAAGGTCGAGACGACGTCACCAGTGTCAGTCGGGATCATGGTGCGACCCTGCTTCTCCACGTAGCCTCGCTGCACGATGGTGTTCATGATAGACGCGTAGGTAGATGGCCGACCAATTCCTCTTTTTTCAAGCTCTTTGATAAGACCAGCTTCAGAGTAGCGGTTGGGCGGCTGGGTTTGTTTAGCTTCAATCTCGATCTCTTTGAGAGTAAGTGTGTCTCCTTCGGAAATTTTTGGGACTTCAGTGTCTTCACCTCGCGCACGCGGGTCGGCTCGTAGCCAGCCGTCGAAGACAACTCGCGAACCATTGACTGAAAAGTCTGGAATAGTTTCTTTCTCACTAGTGATGTTCGCCAAGATCTTGGTACGTTTAAGACGGGCATCAGCCATCTGTGAAGCTACCGTGCGAGCGAAGATAAGCTCGTAGAGCGCTTTTTGATCACTGGTGTTACCAGTGATCACTTTCTTGAAGTTGGTAGGGCGGACGGCTTCGTGCGCCTCCTGTGCCGACTTGCTCTTGGTGGTATAGCTGCGCACTTGGTGGTACTGGTCACCAAATTCACTTTTTACATAGGCAGCAATTCCTTTGCTGGCGACCGTACTCATGTTGGTGCTGTCGGTACGCATATAGGTAATGTGACCGGCTTCGTAGAGTTTCTGCGCCGCACCCATAGTGCGCGAAGGTGAAAATCCGAGCCGAGTTGAAGCGGCTTGCTGTAAGGTTGACGTAGTAAACGGTGGGCGGGGCGATCGCTTGGCTTCACTTTCTTTAACTGCAGTTACGTGCCAGGGGTGTTGTTCACCAACTTTTTTGATACGGTTCGCCTCGGTTTCAGTATTGGGTTCATTCGTACACAAGAAAGGAATGGCGAGGCCATCTTTGCTAGTGTGAGCGGTAAGTACAAAAAAGTCTTCGGGAATAAAGGCACGGATTTCTCGCTCTCGTTCCATCAAGATGCGCAGTGCTGGTGATTGTACGCGACCAGCTGAAAGTCCGTAACGAACTTTTTTCCAGATCAACCCAGATAGGTCGTACCCAACTAAACGGTCAAGTACTCGACGTGCTTCTTGTGCTTCCTTAAGGTGTGTATCAATGGCTCGTGGGTGCTTGATCGCTTCTTGTACCGCTCCTTCGGTTATCTCGTGAAAGACGATACGCTTGAGGTTTTTATTATCATCCTTGATAAGTTCTGCTACGTGCCACGCGATCGCCTCACCTTCGCGGTCGGGGTCAGATGCCAGGAGGACGGCATCAGACTTCTTGGCGGCTGACTTAAGCTCGTTGATCACTTTTTCTTTTCCAGGAGAAACAATGTACTTAGGAATGAAGCCACTTTCGACGTCAACGGCATCTTTGTTACTCTTCGGGAGGTCACGCACGTGACCAATGGAGGACATCACTTTATAGCCTTTTCCAAGGTACTTTTCGATCGTTTTGGCTTTCGCTGGGGACTCAACGATCACGAGTGTTTGTTTGTTGTTTGTGGCCATATTAAATGAAGAAAGGAGTGTAACGACTATTCTGAATGTAGTTCCGAATTCGACCTTCCGAGGGAGAATTCCTGGAACATCATTGCTACACAAATACTATATATATGAAAGAGAGTCAAACAATAGCTCGATAGACACCATTTTCCGAGGCGATTAAGCCCTGAAATTCCATTTGCATTAACAATGCGTTAGCTTCTTGTGGGGGAAGCTTGGAGGCACGAATGAGTGCGTCGGTATCAAGCGGGGTAGTGAGGAGGTTGAGGATACCTAGCTGTGCCGGTGAGAGGTCTTGGCGGTCGGCAGGCTTTGCCTGCCGACCGCCCGCTACTCTCTCTAAACCAAACAAGTCAACCAGATCGTCCGCGGTGGTAATTGGGGTGGCTCCTAATTTCATAAAGAGGTGCGGCCCGGCGCTGTTGTTAGAGAAAATATTCCCCGGTACAACACAGAGCTCGCGGTTGTAATCAACACACATGCGAGCAGTCGCTAAGGTGCCCGACTGCTCGGTGGCTTCTATTACCAATGTAGCGTGCGAGAGGCCGGCCATGAGGCGATTACGCTGAATGAACGACCACTTAGTGGCGCGAAAGGTAGAAGCGAACTCAGAGAGCAGCCCACCGTCAGCTTCCAGGATACGCTTCGCTAGTTGCTTGTGCCGCGCTGGGTAGAGTACGTCATCCTCTAAACCGGAACCGGGGATGGAAAGGGTATAGAGATGGTTCCGCAGTGCCGCCTCGTGCGCAAGCGAATCGATCCCCAGCGCCAAGCCAGAGATGATGCCAACCTGGTACCCCGCTAAGCCATCCACCAGGTGATCAACCACTTGCTTCCCGTAGGTGGTGTACTGGCGGGCACCGATGATAGTGATTAGAGGAAGGTCAGCCGGTGGCAGGATACCGCGGTAATTCAGGACCTTTGGTGGCTGCGGAATTTCCACCAGCCGTTGTGGAAATTCCGCAGCCCTGAGCTCCGTAGTAGGAAAGGACATTAGAAAAATAATAGCACGTCGCTCATCAAAACCTGGCCGCTTAGTTTGGAGAAAAAAAGTGTTGACAAATTATTATATATATGTAAACTACTGGAATGTTGGACGGATATTAGTCACCAGCTAGTCTCAGCTTGCTGAGATGATGAACTTCGCTTCGGGTTGTTCATTATAAAAAAGAGGATTGTCGGACGGGTCTAAATGTTTCCGCCTAGTCTAGACCGTATCCTCAAGAAGATAACGGAAACCGGTTGTGACGATGTGAAGTTGCTTCCGTGAAAATTGTTCGGGCTCACATCCCGTCCCAAATATCCCAGGCTTCGCGCGCGAAGCCTGGGGTTTCTTTTTATATTTTAAAACTACGTTATAATCGCAGTAATTGTTTTAAACATTCTATAATTTTTCACCACCGTGCTAGACATCAAATTCATCAGAGAAAACGCTGACATTGTAAAGATGGCAGCGAAGAAAAAACACATCGACGTCGATATCGATCGGCTCTTATCCGTCGATGATTCACGTCGTGAATTGATGTCGAAGCTTGAAGACAAACGAGCTCTGCAAAACGCAGCCTCAAAAGAAATCGCAACAGCTGGAGACCCTGAAGAGCGAGAAGCCAAGATTAAGACAATGGGTGACGTGAAAGAAGCTATCCAAGCTATTGAAGCTAAGTTGAAGCCAGTGATGGAAGAATGGCAAAGCCTCATGCTGCAGGTGCCACAGATCCCCGATATGACCGTCCCTGACGGTACTAGTGACGCAGACAACGAAGAAGTGAAAGTGTGGGGCGAACCAACCAAGTTTAGTTTCGACGCCAAGGATCATGTGAAGATCATGACCGATCTCAACATGGTCGACTTTGAGCGGGGGAGTAAGGTGCATGGGTTTCGCGGCTACTACCTGCTTGGTGATGGAGCGAGACTCAGCTACGCCATCTGGAACTACGCCATGGACTTTTTTGGGGAAAAGGGGTTTATTCCGATGCTGCCGCCGACCATCGTTCGTAAGCCAAACCTCTTCGGCACTGGTCATCTCCCCAACGAAGCTGAAGATCTGTATTTTACGCAAGACGATGATGTGCTGATCGGCACTAGTGAAGTATCGGTAATGGGGTATCACAGCGACGAAGTGCTCGAGGCAGAGCAGTTACCACTAAAGTACATCGGTTTTTCACCTTGTTACCGTCGTGAAGCAGGTAGTCACGGGAAAGACGTTAAGGGCCTCATACGTGTGCATGAGTTTTATAAAGTGGAGCAAGTGATGCTCTGCCAAGCCAGTCATGAAGAAAGCGTGAAGTGGCACGACTGGATCAACCGTAACACCGAAGAGTTTATCGAAAGTTTAGGTATCCCGTATCACACTGTTGTGAATTGTGGCGGTGACTTAGGACAAGGGCAGGTAAAGAAGTACGACATTGAGCTCTGGGTACCAAAAGAGGAGACGTATCGTGAGATTAGTTCAGCCTCGTACTTTCATGATTTCCAAACCCGACGCTTTAACATTCGCTACAAAGATAGCGAAGGAAAATTGCGCTACGCTCACTCCCTTAACTGTACTGCGATCCCGACGCCACGCATCTTGGTGTCGCTCATTGAAAACTTCCAGCAAGCAGATGGCTCGGTGGCGATTCCGGAGCCGCTACAGATGTATATCGGAAAGGATATGATCAGGAAGGAAGGGTAGCTGTAGGGAGAGAGAAACAGCGCGTGCGAGCGGGTGGTTCTCTAAGGAACCCGCTCGCACACGCTGTTTCGTGCTACCATATTCGCAATGAAATTCCCTCGCCGCAGATCAAGAAAACGCCAGCAATCCCGCCCTCACGAGGCGCGCAAGATGCTATTGCAGCAGTGTATAATCGGCGCGGTGTTGGTAGTTGTACTGTGTCTTATTGTCACAGCGGTGTGGTATGGCTCGAGAGTAGAACGTTGGCAGATTACTTCCGTTGAAGTGGTTGGCGGCAAGACTATTAGTCATGAGCTCGTAGAGGATAAAGTGTTTGCAGCCATGGAAGGAGCGTATTATCGCTTGGTCCCCAAGACCTTTACTGTTACGTACCCAGAAGAAACTATTGTGGCTGCAATAGCGAGTATCCCACGGGTGAAAGAGGTGCGGGTTGAGCGGGTTGATGCAGCAACGCTAGGCGTTGCGTTTACTGAGTACGAGCCATTTGGGTTATGGTGCGAAGCAACCGACGAAGCGTGTGTTTTCCTTGACCACACCGGCTATGCGTTCGCCGCGGCACCACAACTTTCCGGAACCGCCCTCGTGCGGTACTATATGCCCGACAGCAACGTCACGGTGAAAACTAGTCCTTTTCCTCGCTCTCTATTCTCTACTTCAAAACACCTCAGCACGCTTTTACAAGATGAATTAGACCTCTACGTAACGAAGATTATGGTATACGACGACATCGATATTTCTTATTTCTTAACTAGTGGTGCTGAGCTTAAAGTGTCAAATCGTTTAAGTGCTGAAGAAAGCCTTACAAACCTCATCACTATTTTTTCAAATGAAGAATTTGAACATCTCGCGCAAGGCGAGTTTCACTATATTGATCTGCGTTTTGGTGACAAAGTATTTGTGAGTGAAAGTGAAGTGATCGCCAGCAGCACTGCGACGAGTTCCGCCACCAGTTCGGACATCACTACTGATATTGAAGAGTAACGTAGCTAGCAAAAAGCCGCGGTCATCAAAGTCCGCGGCTGTTGAGTGGTGCGTGTATGAGCTGTGTCCAACAAGAGAGTTTCAATTGAAAATTTTCTTCCAAGCCTCATGTATAGCTTTTACTGCAATAAACAGCATGTATATTGCAAATGTGATGTAGAGTGGACGTGCTACGGTACCCCATATGAGTTCATCTGCAACTAAGCGCTCGAGCCAGTAAATAACTGTAGCAGTGCAAAATGCACTAACGCTGACAACAAATAGCAAAAAGCGAGTGAAGTAGAGATAAATCTTGAGACGGTTTTGCATGGAGAAGCCTTCCAGTTGCGTTTCTCGTGCCGTTTTGTACAATGCCACGACCATTCACCCCGTTAGAGGGTAGTATAAGCATCATCCGAGGGCTACTCTAGCAGCTATTCCAATTTTGTAAATTATTTATCCATATGACCACATTTTCTTACGGGGATAATTTTTGGCAACAACTTCAGGCTCCTTTTCTCTGTGTCGCGCCGATGGCTGACGTTACCGACGCGGCGTTTCGGCGATTGATCGCTAAGTACAGCGCACACGAACGAGCTGACGGTACTGTAGGTGGTCCTGACGTCATGTGGACGGAGTTTGTGGCTGCCGACGGTCTCGTGCGCGCAACCCCGGAAGGAAAAGAAAAACTGATAGCTGACCTCATCTACAGCGAGGCAGAACGACCGATCGTAGCGCAGCTCTTTTCTAGTACACCAGCGCACATGGAGTACGCCGCCCAACTCTGCCTAGAACTGGGTTTTGATGGAGTCGATATCAACATGGGGTGTCCTGACCGCTCCATTGAAAAACAAGGCTGTGGTTCAGCCATGATCAAAACACCGGA
>Ga0136601_1000755_pt1 | contig 12320 bp, 28 predicted proteins | sample AntRauMFilla2699_FD_181020 | JGI IMG/M metagenome (GOLD analysis project Ga0136601, IMG submission 181020) | Saline lake microbial communities from Rauer Islands, Antarctica - Metagenome Filla 2 #699 | ecosystem: Environmental > Aquatic > Non-marine Saline and Alkaline > Saline | place... | reverse complement strand
ATTGGGACAATGGTAGAGATAACACTTATGATGAGGATGATCTTGAATTATATAATTCTATTTTAAAACTAATATCGGAACATTATGAGTAGTTTTAAACACATCATATCTTATGCTTCTATGGTTCTTGAAACTTATATTGAATTAATTAACGAAGAAAGAATTGAACAAATTGAAAAGCACCAAAGGACTATAACTAAATATATTATGAAATACTTAACTTCAATTATCCGCAAAATTAAGGCATTTTTTATACATATTGTTAAGTGCCGTTTTTATATATATAAAAGATATTTTTATATCACACCATTTATCTATCTCGATAAAAATAACAATGTAGTGAAAGATGAAATTACTGATAAAATTAAATGGTTAGATGAAGATTATTTAATAAAAGAATATTGCTCAAAACGAGCAATAAAAATAGCACAAGATAAATTAATAAAAGAATATCAAGGTGATATAGATGATGTATGGTTTTCTAAATGGCACTTAATACCGTAAATGGTATGGTGTCGTTTGAGGCACGAATACACGTAAAAAACAACTGTGTAAAAGAAAATGTTTTACTTTTACCAGACTTAACACTAACCACAGAAAAATTATTCTCATGACACTATATGAAAAAGTAAAACTCCAGCTTGGTATCTCCGATTCAGACGAGATTCCGTTCTACAATGGACAAAGTGCAGGATTTACATTTGATACATATTGTCTCAAGATAACCGGCACACCAGAATGTTGTCAGGTTTTGATTGTTTCTAATTTATATTTTGCTGACTCAGATTCATTCAGTACTGCAACAGACGATTTGTTGGAGTACATGAATAATGAGCTTATCAGCGAGCCTGTTATGGTTCTCTATGATAATGGGTCATATCAAGATGGTATTATCAGAGATGGACGATGGGAAAAGGGATTCGTAATCCCCGAAAATGTAACTGAATCGGGTAATAAGATTACCCAATGGATTTTAACAAGATATTAATATGAAGATTGTAGTATATGGAACCCTTCGCAAAGGACAAGATAATTTCAGCAGATTTGAAAGAAATGCTAAGAAATTTGAAGTCGTCGAGGAGGGTGTTGAATTACATGATCACAAGTTGGTAGTTAATGGACTACCTTTCGTCACCCCATGTGATGGAGAAACAGTAATAGTCGACATTCTTGACGTTGATTCCGTGACAGGTGTAAGAATCGCCGCAATGGAGATTAACGCTGGGTATTATGCTGAACCAATTCAGATTGGAGAGCATGTATGTTTATACTATCCGTATCCATTAAATAAACAAGAAAAAGAACAACCAAACATTGAAGATTATGTCAAACATACTAATAGGGAGTGACCCTGAATTCTTCCTTAACAAAGATGGTAAGATGGTAAGTGCTGAAGGACTCATTGGTGGGTCTAAACACTCTCCGATTCTTCTACCTATCGGTGCTATGCAAGAGGACAACGTTATGGTGGAGTTTAATATTCCTCCTGCGTTGTCACAAGAGAACTTCACTACATCAATTAGTGAGGTCTTATCATTCCTAAAGAATGAAGTTATACCAGATTACGAACACTTATATATTCCAAGTGCTGAGTTTGATGAAACCATGCTTAAAAGCGAACAAGCACGTACATTCGGATGTGAACCAGATTTTAATGTTTGGTTACAAAAGAATAACATCTCACCTAAACCTGAACAACTCGGTAATCTGCGTGTAGCTGGTGGACATGTTCACATTGGATGTGGTGGACTATCATACGAAAGTCGAATTACACTTGGGAAAAAGCTTGACCTATTCTTAGGTGTACCAAGTCTTCTTCTCGATGAGGATGATAGACGTAGAGATTACTACGGTAAAGCTGGTTCAATCAGACAAAAAGAATATGGTCTTGAATATCGTACATTGTCTAACTTTTGGTTAAATTCAAAAGAGATGATGAATTGGGTGTATGCTAATGCTATTAAAGCAGTAAAATATACTGGAGATGTAAAGGATAGTGTTGTTGATATTATTAATAACGCTGACCGTAATGCAGCTAAGAATTTAATTAGTGAATATAAAATTGCTATGCCCAATGGTTGAAGCTTCTTATCAAGTAAAGTACGATAGCTTTGTAACTAAATATCAATCATTTCTGAATTTAGTAGCAAGGATATTTGAAGATTCTCCTTTCTCTTTTTCTGGAACATTAGAAATTGACACACAGGATGCTTTTATATCAAAGTTTCTTTTTGATTGTGGTTTTTCACAAACAAAATATGTAATGAATGATAATCAGCATGTAATTACGAAAATCGCAAAGGAGTTTAACTCATCAATAACTACTTCAGAATATCATGATGTAACATATCTTGTATCATCAGCCCTATCTTTACGGAACTCATCCGCTTATTGTCCAGTAGGATTCTCTTTTAGGAGTCTTTCTAAATTAGACGATATAACTGTACAAAAGCATGTGAAGTCTATAGGTAGTGTAGTTGATAAACAAATACATTACGTTCCAGGGTTCAATACTATAGATCCCTTGGAAAAAAACGAAAGATTAAGAACCTTATACTCATGGGATAACTTATTAAGTTCCTATGGTAAACTAACCCAAATAACTTGGGACAATCGAAACCATCACATTTTAATTATAGAATAATGGAAATATACTGGGATGATCTAACAGAACAGGCAAAAGATCGCTTATTAGCACAGGGATATATGCCTGAAGACATCGTGCTTCCTATTTATGACGATACTGAAGACGAAGACGAACTTGAATTTGAAACTGACGAAGATTAATATGTGCGGATTATTAGGATATAGTGGATCGAAACCAATTGATCCAATTGAATTGAAAATTATGTTTCTTATGGCTGAAGATCGTGGTGGACACGCTTGCGGCTGGGGAACTAAGGACAAAATCCATAAAAAAGCTGTTAAATCAGACGAATTTGTGGTGAAGTCTGACTTCCCGAAAGGTGTTAAGGAAATCATTGGACATACTCGATATGCTACCAATGGATCGAAAGGTGCAGATAAAAATGCTCACCCTTTTGTTCTTGATACATTAACGGGAACACACAATGGTAGTCTTGACAACTTCTTTCAATTAAGACGTGAAGAAGGACTCACAACTAAAGTAGATGTTGATTCTGAGTTGTTATATATCATGCTTGAGAAGTATGGTTTAGATAATGCGTTAGAAAAGTTTACAGGTAATATGGCTCTTGCTTGGATTGATGATAACGGATTGAATCTATACCGTAAAAGAAAACCACTCTTCTTTGGTTTTAAAGATGGTAATATGTATTATGGTAGTAAACCCGAATACTTAACTGCTGCTGGATGTAATTACACTGAAGAAGTAGAAGAAGATACTCATTATCTTTATTCTGAAGGTGTTCTCATTAATGAAAGAGAACTGAAAACTGCCCCTAAGAAACCAACTAAATCATATTTCGGACAATCTGGATATGTTAGAACTGTAAACCCAGTTCCAGCTAAGTACTTTTCTAAGGAGTATGCGTCAAGGGTTACACCACCTAAAGATGCTGTTATCATAGAAAGTGCGACAAAAACAATTTATGGTTGGGTAGATGTTACAGAAACTAAATTGTTCATTAAGAGCACGGTTTACTCTACGTTTAAATCATCTACTGGAACATTATATAAATTTGACCTAACTAATCATGAACAGATAGGTGAAATAGATAGATGTTACCCGTATCTGTTTGAAGCAATGCAAATCGAAAACTATAAATCAATATACAAATGATGAATGTAATAAAAGAACTTAAAGTACGTGGTTTACTTATTACTCCAGAGGTTAATGCTTCTCTTAATAGTGATAAATATATTGCTATTAGTGAGAAAACTTTAGAGTTCTATAGTGAATTACACGAAGACTCTCTAATTGACCCAGAGGAGTTTATTAAACAAGTTGAGGCGAGTAATTATGTTATTTCCTCACAAAAACAACAAGCTTTCGTTCATAAATCTGTTGCTGTCCCTGTTGTAACAGATAGCGATAAAAACTGTTTTATTCCATCGTATTTTACGGGAAGAGCTAAAACTTTGAAAAGTGTTTTCAACATTATAGAGATTGAAGATAATTTATATTATTCTGATTCTTCTCTACTAACCCAAGCAAAAGACACAGAAAACTATATCCTTAAAGAGAATGGTTATAAGGATGTTGTGTCATGCGCTTATTATGAAAATAAATCAAGCGTAGTACATTCGGATGTGAATAGAGGATTCATTCATAAAGATAGTGCTATTAAATGTGTAGATACTGAAAGTTATGTACATAAAAACAGTGCTCATGCTTATGTTAATGAAGATGGTGAAACAATATATTACGCATACCGTAACAATGTGCCTGGTCGATCACATAAAACTCTTCACTTTAATGAAACGGTCATTAGAGAACCACAAGAACTCCCAGATAGAACTATTGGCATTGAGTTAGAGTATGACAATGCTGTAAAGTTATCACATAAAGTCTTTAAGAAAGAAAGACTGAAAAAGCTTTGGAGTGTTACTTATGATGGCTCAATTGATCGTAATATTGGTGGAGAATTAATATCTGTTCCGATTACTATTGACGAATTAGATATTGTAGAAGAAATGATGCTGTTAGCGTCAGATTGTAACTCTACAATGGATGATAACTGTGGATTCCATGTCCATATTGGAGCTCGTGACTTATCATTCGAGGACATCACTGCAATCATTAACCTCGCAAAAAATACAGAAGATGATATGTATAAAATTGCGAAGGTGAGTGAAGAGAGAAAGAATCGTAGATATTGTAAACCACTCGATGATATTTATGATGGATTCTTATCCAATTATTCTAAAAAGAATGCCTTAACAATGTTCTACGGTTCTGAAGAGAGAGCTTCTGAACGTCAGCTTGGCAATAAATATTGGAGACAGCGATATTATTGGATTAATATTGATCGGTGTTTCAGATTTGCTAATGACAAGCAATTAAGAACTATCGAGTTCAGACAACATCCTTCAATTGAATCTTATGAAGACTTTGAAAACTTCATACTACTATGTTATTACTTCGTTGAATACGCTGTAAATAATTTAGTAAGTAAATGTAAAAATTCTACACTCGAAGACATTGTAGAATCAGCAGACATCAAACACAAAGAACAACTAAAAAAATACATAAATTAATATGTGCGGATTATTAGGAGCATCAGCCCCAACCAACACTAAAATTCCAACAAAAGACATGTCACTTCTTTATCTCCTCTCACGAGAGAGAGGTGAAGATTCTTGTGGATTTAGTAATACTAAGAACCATTGCTGGTACACAGGAGCGCCTGATCTTTTCATCAATAGTGATTACTATGTAAAACATTCGGCTAACACCGACAATATCTTTCTTGGACACACCAGAAAGAAAACACGAGGTAAAGCAACATTAAAGAACGCTCATCCCTTTGATGTTGGTGATTATATTGGAACACACAACGGAACGATTTACAATTATAAAGAAATAGCTGAAGAGTTAGGTCTTGAAATTGACGATGATGATGTTGATAGTCTGATATTGTATCGTGCGATTAATAAAATCGGAATTAAAAAAGCACTTCCTTACTTTGCTGGTTCTTTAGGATTAGCGTATTGGGATTCTGGTAAAGACACACTAAATCTTTATAGGTTCGATAAGCCTTTATTCTATGGAATGAAAGATGGTGTATTATACTATGCCTCTTTAGAAAAATATCTTAATTCTTTAGGGTGTGAAGATATTACAGAGATTCAAGAACATACTGTTTATACTATTAAAAGTGGTAAAATAACAGATGCTCGTAACATTAAGAAAGATTTGTCCCCAAAGACAAAAAAGGAATGGGAAAACCATAAAAAGGAGACGAAAAAAAAAGAAGATAAGGAGGAGAACCCGAAGACAGAAAATGAAAAAGAAAACACTGAAGACATTGAGAAAGCTCCTATCGTTGATCTGAGTAATTCAAATATGTTTGATGCTCCAACTCACGCAAAGGCTATCTATGATTCAAAATACCAGTATTTAGTGTTGTATTATTTCTCTGGTTCTTCTCCTAATCAAGTGACTCTTGAAGATGAAGTAGGTCAAGTAAATAACTATAATTTATCTGATCCACAGGAAAGACAACAACTTAGACTTATGTTACCAACTAAATATATGGAAATATTTAGGGAACACAAAGAGTTGGTGGATTCTATGATAGAACGTATTGAACTCACTAAAATGTATGAACAATGAAAAAATTAGGTTTGGAACTTATGTGATAGAAATATCAAACCATGAAAAATACACAAGACTTTTAGTTACTAAAAACAATCTTGTAATCTATGATGTAAGTAGCAAGGATGAAGTGCGTATGTATTGGAAATTTGTACATGCGTGCGAACTTGCGAAACAAATAAAAGATAAACCAATACTGAAACTTTTACCTTTAATAGACGGATTAAACTAATGCTGGAAGGAATTCTATGGGGTGTGATAAGCACATCCCTTTTAATGTATAAACAAAGATTAGAATGGGAAAACAAAACTCGTTATGATTACAGAAAAGGCAACACCAGACTCATTTATAGCACTCTTCCAAAATATGAAGGAAGATAGTGAACTTAAATTTACCGATAATGAAGGTAATGAAGGTTTATTTGTTAAAACTAATAAACTTAATGATATTGATGATTCTTATGAATTACATGTGTTATCTCGCTCTCCCGTCTATATGGGTAGTGGAGCTGTCGGTAAAACAAATGATTGGGATCACCCCTATTCATGGTTAGTAATGCATGATGGCATTGGTTATTGCGGATTTGGTAAAGTTACCTCAGAAATAACACACTTCACAATTGACCCAAACCCAATCTTAACCATAATAAAAAACAAATACAACTAATATGAAAAAAATAAAAATCAACAGAAAGAATATTATGGAGCTGTATAATGATATGGATATGGATGAAGAAATATCATTTATAGACCATGCAGGGGATGAAGGGATAATTATTAAAACCACTAAAATATACAAACCACATAAAAATATTGCAACATTGCACGCTTTATCCAATTCTCGGAATTATATTGGCAATCAATATATAAATGCTACTGATTATGAAAATGAATGGACTGTATTGGTACATAAGGTGGATACATTAAGATACTTAGGTTTTGGATGTTACAATAGAAATGGTCACATTATGATTCAAGATAACCCAATTTTAACTATAATTCAAAAACAACACATTTGATATGAAACCTGTTATAAACACAACACAAAGAACACAAAAATTCTTAGAATTAAACGACTATCCTTTTCATACTTATGTTCAATTTGGTAAAGCCAAAAAACGTAAGAAGAGACCACGTGTAGTTGTAAACCCTTTATCTGGCTTACAGAATACAAGAGATAAATTTGTACAACAGCAATTATTATTAAATGCAGGGTTGCGTGTCCCGCAATTCTTTGGTGATGATGTTAATGCTGTCAGAGAATTTCTTGATAATGGTGGTGTTGTCGTTGCGAAACGATTTAAACATTCCAAAGGTAGAGGAATGAAAAAGTTCTCATCTCGTGAAGAATTTGAGAATGACATTCATACAGTAATCCAAAGATATTACTTCCAAGAGTTTCAGGAAATGAATAGAGAATGGAGAATCCATGTATCTAAATTTCAGGACGAAGCTGTTGTAGCTTATAGAAAATGCTTTCAAGCTGATATTGTAGAACAATACAGAGATGAAGTAGTGCCAAAACCTTGGTTTAGAAATCTCGTAAACTGCTATTTCAAATTAGACGGTGTAGAGGAAGATAAGAAACCTTGGTTTGATGATATGGTACTGGAAGCTAAAAGAGCAATTGAAGTATTAGGTATGGATATTGCTGGAGTTGACATGGGTGAAAATACTAAAGTAGATGGTGGTAAGTTTGTAATCTATGAAGTTAATTCAGCCTGCGGTATGGAAGAACACACTCGTAGCTGTTATGAAAAGGCTATTGATAAAATAATTAACGTTAAAGCTCAAGCTAAAAGGTTAGTATAATGAAATTTCAAAGATTTGGAGTCGGCGATAAAGTTAAATATATCAATGTTGACAAGAATGAGGACACCAAACACATACAAGCTTTAAGTCAGATGGATACAGATAAAGTTTACACTATTGTAGACGTGTGTGTTAAGCTTAAAGATATAGACGGTCATAAAATGCGAATGTATGAACTTGCTGGCGTTAATGGTGTTATATATGACATTGAATTAGAAAGAAAAAATGTTATCGTTGAAGCGATAAGAGGTAGTTATGTTTAAGAAGGGTGATTATGTTAAATGTCCAATAAACGGACATAAATCAATTGTTCTTCAAACTGAGGAATATCAAAATGGAAAATCCGCTGTAAACATTAGGAATCTTTTTAATGGAAGAAAAAGATGGTTCTGGGATCATAATGTACAAAGGTTTAATTCTATACAATCAATTATAGAGGAGAATTATGTTTAAAGTTGGTGATAAAGTGAAAATAAATGATGGAACACCACACCATAAAGGTACTGTTACTTATGTTATGAAATCAGAATACGGTGAAGAGTTAAGAGTAGTAACTAAAAATTGTGTATTCTGGGTTACAGAAGGACAGGTTAGTCATATTAATAATAACATAATCAATAAGATACAAAAACGTTATGAATAGATTCAGTAAAGGCGACTTAGTTACTGCTAAAGATTTTATATACACAATTAATAGAGGTGTTGTAGTATCTTATGACATGGCGGGTTTCTATAACGTTAAATGTTTAGATACTGGTGGTGTATATTCCATGCATTATGGGGGGATTACACTAACCAATACTATAATCGACGAAATATCAAATTATTATGTTTAAAGTTGGAGATAAAATTATGGTAGTAGTTGATAATGTTTATGTATCCGCAACCTTAATAAAAATATATGATGTGCTCGATGTTTATCAAATAAAATTAGATAAACCGCTAAACACCCGTTTTGGTCCAGTATCGTTCTTCATAAGAAGTATTGGTGGGTTAATACCTTACAATAGAATTATATCAAAAGTTGGTGAACTATATGTTTAAGAAAGGTGATAAAATTGTTACTAATATGAAAGGTACTGTTGTATATGGTACAATTAAAAGAAATGTATATGACGATTTGTACGTTGTTATATTAAATATTCCATATATACTTGACAATGTCACGGCGATTTCTTATATTTTAAAAGATTCTAAAGAGATGTCTATTCAAAATAAAATACTCACAAAGATTGAAGAATGTTATGGTTAAGAAAGGAACAAGGGTTGAAATAATAATATTTGGAAATAAAGTAAATGGTACGGTTTTAGGTAAATATGAATTAAGTGGTATTATGGTTGGGATTACTGGTCAAATTATGTATGACATTAAATTAGATGAACCCTATCAATGGAGCGGTTATAAAATTAACAAGGTATCAAAATACGAAAGTGAAATGGACTTTATAGAAACAAACCCAATAATAAATCAAATAAAAGAGGCTTATGTTTAACATTGAAGAAATACTATCACAAACTTTTTCGGAAGATAAATCTTGTGATACATTTATTAAAGCGAAACTAATACAAAAACGAGCAAAAGAGGTAGAGAATGAAGCGGAGAAAAACATAAAAATTAAAGACGAAAAAATCAAAACAGATGCAGGAACCCTATTTAATAGAGTATCATATACCTATGATTATTTAGGGGACGGTTTACTTAGTAAATATGAGAAGCTTCTTGAAGAGAAAAGTTCTGAATTGAAAGAGATTAAAGATTCTGTTAAAAACAGGCAAAAGACTCTCGAACAAGAAGGGAAAGCAATGGTTAAAGATAAAAAAGAAACCCTTATACTACGATGAAAGATAAAGCATTCAAAGGCAAAAACTACTGAAGAAAGAAGAAGGCTGAGAAGTGAAACATTTGAAGAAATAACCTTGACAAAGGCTTTTATTTATAGCCATTGTTAGCAGCAGTTAATTGATATGACAATTTATAGAATATACTCGGATGAGCAACCTGATACTATGTTTGCAAGTGGACTTGTGTGTAGTGTGGTGGTTGTAGCAAATAGCGAACAAGAAGCGAAGCAGATAGTAGAAAAAAGACACGGTGATAATTTTGTATGTGATTATGTAGATGTGAAAATAAAAGCTATTTGCGGTGATAATGAAGCAACAATTGTAAATGTGGAATACTTTGATGATAGCCACTACTAATTGTTGCTCATCGTATTAAGCTAAGATTCAGTTTATTGATTTTAGCGAGCGTTATGTGTTGGAAGGCGAAATTTGAATAGTAACTAAAACAAAGGATTAAGATGAGTGAATTTAAACAGTATACAAGAACAAAATTACTGAGTATATTACAAGAAGAAACAGATGGCTTTAAAAATATAAGTAGATTGAGAGACGATGTTCTTGATGCTATGGAAACAGCCTATGTTAAAGGCAAAAGAGAGCAATTAAGCATACCGGTTGCAGGTAAGAACCGTACCGATTAAATAGTAATAACTTAAATTAAAATACAATGACAAAAAACAAAGCAATACTTATCAAAGACGTAGAAAGCAAGGTATGGTTTTTACCTGTTTTTATACGCAGGTTTTTCATTAAAACATATCACAATCAAGGAGGTGTTTATATTGAAAACAATAAACCTACATACTGTTCAGATGTTATTAAATGGCTTGAAAAACTAAAAATAGAAACAACAAGTCAAAAAAGAGCAGACAAACTATCGTGGGAATACTTCCACGAGATATATCCACAATACGGAAAATATGTGCAGTTGTTTTAAACTTGCGCATAACGTTTAAGCTAAGGATTGGAATTTGAGAAACGAAAATTATAAACTTTAGGTGGTGTTAGCCACTGTAAAAATTTAAAGATATGAATCTTGATAAAGCATTAACAAAAGAGCAAAACAAATTAATTAAAATAGCTAAAACAAAAGGCTTGTATGAGAATTTCGGACAAAAAGAAGTTCAGAAATTGGAAGATAAATTCATTGATTCTTCAGATTATAGCGAAGAGACGAATAAGAACAGAAGATTGATACAAATGTTTGATGAATGGTGCATGAATTATTGTGGCTAATGCGTTTTAGCTATGAGTAGTTACTGATTTTAAAATACTAAACTATCAAAATACAAAGAATTATGAACAACGAACAAAACTTAAATGAACCACAGAACCAGCAATTAAATATAGCCGATGTTATAAGCAGTGCCTTACCTTGTCCTTTCTGCGGAGAAAAACCTAATGTTGATAAAAACTATATGCCATCAATAGTTGAAATTACTTGCAATAATAACAAATGTAATGTGAGACCAAGTGTATATGAAAGTGTAACGTGTGTGGAAAACAAAGGGGATACTGCTACTTACTCACCTATGTTTGAATGGCATTGGCAAAGTGTTCTTGATAAGTGGAATACTCGGCATTGTTTATAACGGTTTGTAGGCAAAACAAGCGATAACTTTCGGATTAAACGCCTACTTAAACGACAAGAAATAAAGATTGAATTAATAACCAAACTGCCTATAAATTATATACTGTGTTATATATCTGGGCGGTTTTAAAGACTAAAAATATGTGTAGTACTCCTTGGTGTTATGGTGATTGCGAAGAATGTGAAGCCAATAAAAAACATGAACAAGAACAAGAAGAAATGAATGCTGAATGTCCCCACAGAAAAGAGTGTAATTGGGTAGTTACAAGCGTGAAAAGCGATAGATGTACAACTTGTGGAGATACTTTTAGGTACTCTTAATGTAGCCTTGTATATAACGAATTGTATAAGATGCGTTGATGCACGAAATGAATTTTATACCGTGTTATATTTTAGTGCGGTTAATTAATCACAAAACTTAATAAAAACAAGATGATAAATTTAGATTACGTAAAAGAGCAAAGAGGATTGAAATTCGTAAAAAAAGGAATGAAAGTAGAGCATTCTTACGGTGGTAAAACTCAAATAGGTAAGATAGTAAGCGGTAATAGTAGCGGTAACTTAAACATCCTTTTTGAAGGTAAAAAGAAACCCGAAAACTGTCATCCAACTTGGGCAATGAAGTACTTTGATATAGAAGGAACTTTGGTTGCTGAATACGGTGAGTAGCATTACACACAACATAGACCAAGACCAATAAGACCATAATGAAAAAACAATTGAATTATGAACACAGAAAATAAAGAAACAGAAATTCATTCCGTAAAAAGATTATCAGATGGAAAAATGTTTAGTATCGGTGATGAAGTAAGATACATTATTGGTAATAAAGCT
>Ga0136601_1000754_pt1 | contig 12329 bp, 8 predicted proteins | sample AntRauMFilla2699_FD_181020 | JGI IMG/M metagenome (GOLD analysis project Ga0136601, IMG submission 181020) | Saline lake microbial communities from Rauer Islands, Antarctica - Metagenome Filla 2 #699 | ecosystem: Environmental > Aquatic > Non-marine Saline and Alkaline > Saline | place... | reverse complement strand
AGAATATGTAGTAAAATCGATCGTCAGCGAGCCTGATGACGTACACATCGACCGCAGTATCGACGAACGAGGCGTATTGCTCGAGCTAACAGTAAACCCAGACGACCTCGGTCGTGTAATAGGTAAGCGCGGCAACACAGCTCAAAGTATGCGTACACTTTTGCGCGCACTTGGCACCAAAGACAGTGCTCGATATAATCTAAAAATTATCGACAATGGTGACCCAGACTACGACAAGAACAAAAATAATGACGACAGCAACGATAATTCATCTAAGGACACTTCCTCAAACGATGATAGCAACGATTACAGTAACGATGACAACAACGATGATAGCAACGATGATAGCAACGATGATAGCAACGATGACGTAGCTGATAATGGCAGCGGTGCAGGCCAATGGGCGCACATGAGCAGCGACGATGATGAAACTGATGATTCATCTACAACAGAGACCGAAGCGTCTCAAGATGACGAGTCTTCCACATCTTCCACAAGCCAGTCAGTTGAACAAACCAAAAAAGAGCTTGCGGATCTAGACGACTTAGAACTATAATAGTCACTAAGCTACAAAAGAAACAAGGTATGTAACCGTTTCTATTGCAGCCATAAATCACACGAGAGATTTATGTGTAAACTCTGTCCAATTGGACAGAGTTTTCCCTTTTTACAAGATATTTTAATAACAATAAATTATAGACTAATCATCTAAGTCAAAATAATTTTTATAATATGCTTAAATATAACTAATGAAATTTACTGTAATAACTTTATTTCCAGATATGATTACTGACTATATGAATCAGTCGATGATGTGGAAGGGCCAGAAAGACGACTTGATTGAGCTGAATGTCATTAATCTTCGTGATTTTGGACTAGGCGAGCGCAAAACCGTCGATGATGCTCCTTATGGTGGTGGGGATGGCATGTTACTGAAGCCAGAGCCAGCTGTAGGCGCAATTGAAGCTGCTCATGAACAGGCACAGGGTAAGACTTTGGTAGCGATGATGTCGCCGCGCGGAGAGCGATTCGATCAATCTAAAGCTAAAACCTACTCAACAAGTTTTGATGAGATTATTTTCGTCTGTGGTCGTTATGAAGGGTTCGATGAGCGAATCCGTGACTATGTTGATGTCGAAGTGTCAATTGGCGACTATGTGCTGACTGGCGGTGAACTGCCGGCGTTAACGGTCATTGATGCGACTGCGCGATTAATCCCCGGCGTATTGGGAGGAGAGAATTCAGCAGAAATAGAATCATTTAGTGATGGTAAGACATTGGAATATCCGCAGTACACCCGCCCAGAGGAGTTTAGAGGAGTGAAAGTACCTGATGTGTTGCTCAGTGGTCACCACGCCAAGATCGCCGCCTGGCGCGAGCAGCAGGCCCAGACTCGCACAGATAAGCAATAGGCTTCGAGGCTATTTGCGTTCTCGTTGTTCTGCGTTTGGTGTGTGCATATAGTAGTTTGTTGTACCGGCCAGCGCGATAACAATAAACGCAATCCACCTGTTATTGAGGTCGTCTTCAGAGTTATTTTCCATATATCGGGTATCTCTGATGTTGTCTATAGCGTCGTTGTTGTCTGAGCTGTCTTGCTCGTCTTGAAGGTCGCCATCACTGTCTGTGGCCTCAGCTTTGTCTAGCTTATCTTGGTCGCCGTCATCTGTAGTCTTGTCGGATGGATCGTCTGCATCTAGAACTGATGTCGGCGCTGATTGCGCCTGATTAGTCGCTGTAGGTGTTTCAGGAGCCCTTGCTACAGGTTCTGGTGTAGGATCTGGAGAAGGCGCTGGCGCTGGCGTTGTAGTATTAAGGGCGTACATGGCGACCGTAATATTTGTTTCAACACCGTTCAATGTCCCGTAAGCTACTGCAATACCAACTTGGTTGTAGTCGCCGCGTAAATTTTCATCGTGTCCGGGGCTAGCTCTCCAGGCCTCTACTACCTGACTACCACTACTAGCGCCTTGAGCTAAGTTTTCTCCTGCTGCTGTGTATTCATAGCCAGTAGCTGCGATAAATGACCATGGTGTCGAACCGTCCGGACCATAATGAGACCAATATTGTTTAGCGAACATGTCATTAGCTTTGTTGCGTGCAGCAGTTTCGAGCTGAGAACTACGAGTTAACGAGGATTTTCCTAAACTGGCACGGTAGCTATTGGTTGAACTGTATATGTCGCTAGCACTCACGCTTAATGCATAAGCCTGAATCGGCATCAGTAGCGTCATAATCGCTAATGCAACAAACCCAACTTTAATAATTGGCTTAAAGGTTCGTAGCAACATTGCTTGCCTCTCTTTCGAGTGGGTGCAAACAAATTCCAAATAGAAAAAACCGTACTAAAAAATGTACTTAAACATAGAATAGTGCCCGGTTTCGCTACTGACTCGACGTATTTCAAGCGACCAAATAAGAAATACGCGTCATTGTCTGCACTTATTAATTGTGAAAACACAAAAACCATAGGTTTATGTGTTCAAAAGAGGCTATTTAAGGGGATTGACCCGGTTTCGCTACTAGCTCCATGTAATCCAAGCGACCATATACAGATTACACTTCAAAGCCTGCCAACTTTTGTACCTTAATTATACCAGATAATATGTAGTTTTTGTATAGTTTATATTACTTTTTAAATGGATTATTCTTTTGGAATATGCCACGTTTAAACAAGAGGTAGAGAACACCTAGGCCAAGAGCAACTGTGATGATACCAGTCAGTGAAGTAAGCCAATTGATTATGCTATTTTCACTTTCTGCTGCTTCGTCGTCAGAAGGTTCGTTGCCTTCGTTTGTGTCGCTATTTTCGTCGTTGTCTTGAACACCGAGTACTTCAATTTGATCATCATTTCCGTCAGTATCTGTCGGTACTTCTCCTGTGGCGTCTGTGTCTTGAGCGTTAAAAGTAGTTGTTGCAGTGGTGCCGTCCGAACTCTGTGTAGCTGTAGTGACTGTTCGGTTCTGAATTACTGTTTCGCTGTCGCCAACGAGTGGTGACGCATTACCGGCTTTGTCTACTACTTGGACTGCGTGGAAACGCTTATCGCTGTCGCTGGCAGTATAGGTAAATGACTGTGGCTGCGTACCTGTAACATTTATTCGTCCAACTTCTGTTTGAGAGTTAGCGGTGAATGTTGAGTTTTTACTCGCATAGATGATTGCTTGTGTTGCATCAGATGGAGCTTCAAAGCTCACTTTGAACGTCGAACCAGACTGCGTGCTTGAACCGTATTCAGGAGCTGCAGGAGCTACGGTGTCGCGTGTGACGGTGACTATCTTTGATGACTTGTTCGAGCTATCCAGCGTACTTGTTGCAACTATTTGTAGCTTGTGTTCGCCGTCGCTCGGAAGGCTGATAGCAATTTGATCAGAATCACCGCCGGCAGCGATAATTCCAGAAGCTTCAATTGCGCCATTTCGTTTCACATCAATACTATATTCATCACTACTATCATTCGAGGTTGATAGTACCTTGTACTCAACATTAGCAGTAGTGTTGTTGGTGAAGCCTCCAGTTGTAGAATATGGAGTGTTGATGTCTACCCGCCAGAAGTGAGCTGCACTAACACCTGCCACGATCATTACCGTAGCTATGAGTGTAGCTATCATGACTTTGGTGGTACGAAGAGTTATATCCTTAAACATTATTTTGTTCCTTTCAATGCGTTTGAGCGCCGTCTGTCGTACAGTACGTACGCTACTGAGGTTAGAGCCATAAGAATCAATGTTTCTTGTATAGGGCTGAATCCAGTCGCTGGTAGTCGTGTAATAGATACTCCAAGTACTTCAGGAGCGCTAAATTCCGCATCGACTTCAGTTGGCTCTATAACAGTTGCTGATGTAGCAACAAACGGGTCACTTGCTCCATCATCAACATTGCTAAAGATGCTGTTGACCTCTGCGTCAGGTGTTGCTGCTGCTGTAGCATATGCAAAGTCAGGGTAATCTCCTGGTTCAACAATGCTCGATATCAGCGTTGCGTAGGTTAGGATTACGACTTCTCCGGGGAGCATTGTACCGAGTTGCCATTCGCCAGGTGATGCATATGTTGGTTCAGTGGTAGTGCCTAGAGCCTTCAAATCACCACGAACTGATGAATTAGCAGTCCAGCTACCAGGAATATATGTAAATCCATTAGGTGGTAAGTCGGTTACAGTCGTGTTGAACGCCGATCCGCTGTTTTCTGCTGGCACACTGACTGTTAGGGTGTAGATCACTGTTTCACCAATTTGTTGAGGCGATGCTTGGTTGTTTGATTTAGCCAAATTTAGGATTGGCTGTTGGTAGTTACCTATGAAGCATTCGAGTTCTTGGCCAGGATTTAAAGAGAGATTACTCAGTCTGATGAGCTCGTCGATACTCAGGTTTGGAGTTACATTGTCTTGGTTTGCACAGTAGACAATTGACTGTGTCCAGCCTTCTTGATGGTCTTCGCTTAAGAAATGACTACCAGGTTTGACGTTCTCAAATTTCACTTGCCCGTTCTCGTCTGTTACTAACGAATCACCATTAAGTCTAATCGTCCAGTCAGATAGGGTAGGGTCGGCGATATCCTGGCCTTCACGAACTTGTTCGTCGTATAGTCCATCTAAGTAGAGATCATTGAACTTGGTGACACTCACATTACCACGTTCGGTGTTTGTGAAGATACATTCCACGACTTCACCCGCTGACAAGTTGATACTTGCCGTACGGTTAGCAATGTCGTCTTCGTCGAATTCCTCACCGTCACAGGTTAGGTTAGTTAAGTCCCAGCCTTCGAGTTCACTTTCAGTTACAGAGTAGTCGCCAGACTCAAGTGTTCGGTAGTCGTTGCTGTCATTTGTATCGAATGATTCATCCGAAGTCAGTTCGCCGTTCAGGGCGTCAGTTTCGCTAGTGAATTCAAACACCTGGCCTGGGTCTTGATCGATGGTGTCAGTTAGCTTGCTGACGATGATTGTGCCAAGTTCAGTGTTATTGAAGACACAGAGCACATCCTGGTCGAGGCTAATTGTGAAGTCGACTGAGGCACCGTCTTGGGTTTCATCGACATTTGTACAGCTGATCGTTACATTTTGGTTCCAGCCAGCTGGAACTGTTTCAGTGATAGTGATTTCACCTGCGCTTAGCTGATTAGAGTATTTCTGTTCGCCACCGTTTGATAGCTTGAAATCTGGGTTGAAGTCGTCGTTTTCAAGTTCGAAGTCGAATTCTATTTGGCTATCGTTTGCGTTGGTCCATTTCTGAATAGTCAGTCGCGGCGCGATGTCGTCGTTAGTGAAGATACAAACTACAGTCTCGCCGTTTTCGACGTCAACCTGGTCGTTGGTTAGGCTACTTTGGTTATCGGCGTCGGGACCACAGGTGAGGTTGCCTAATTCGTAGCCGTCTGGGCCGTCAACTTCTGACAAGTCGTAGCTACCGGCATCTACCAATGTGTTGAAGCCAGTATCTTCGTTAGCGGTGCTGTCTATTCCAGAAACAGCAGTTGGTCCGTCAGCTTTGAGTGTCCAGTCGTCCTGTTCTGCCTCGCCGCCATTGTCAGTTACAACTCGTTTGATTAGTTCAAGTGTGCCTTGGTCATCGTCGTTGGTGACTTCACAAGTTATGTTTTGACCTTCGTCGAGCTCAATAGTAATTGAGCGGATACTAGTATTTACAACCGCTCCACTACAGTCCCAGTTTCCTTCGGTATAGCCAGCGAAATCAACTTCGCTCAGAGTGTATTCGGTGTTTGATTCGACGGTTGGCGTTGCGGTGTAGCTGGTGGTGTCGTCTGTGATCGAGCCGCTACCGAATGATAGCCCGCTGCCGTTTAGTTCGATTTCGAAGTCAGTAATTATTGTGTCGCCGCCGTTGTCGTTGATAACGTGCTTCTTGACAGTCAATGTCGGCGCAATATCATCATTGGTAATGGTACAGGTCAGAGAGTCGCCTTCATTGAGCACTAGAGTATTGCCTTCACCAAGCTGGTAATCTCCACAATCCCAGTCTCCAGCGGTGTAACCGACAGGGCCATCTTCACTCAGAGTGTAAGTGACATTCGCAAAGACTGCTTGGTCGTCGAAGCCATCGGATCCTTCGACTACAACAGCGTCATTGTTACCGCTAGGTGTGGCAGTTAGTGTCCAAGCTGTATCTACGGCATCGCCGCCATTGTCGTTAGTCACGATCTTGTCGAGAGTTAGTGTAGGAGCAACATCATCGTTGGCGATGGTGCAAGTGACATCTTGACCTTCATCGAGGTTAACAACTGTGGAGAGGCCGTCAGGAGTGCCACAATCCCAGTCACCTTCGGTGTAGCCAGCAAGATCAATTTCACTTAGCGTGTATTCGGTGTTGGCGAGCACAGTCGGTGTCGCAGTGTAGGTGGTTGTGTCGCCAGTAGTCGTGCCAGTATCGAAGCTTAAATCATTATCATTAACTGTAAGGTCAAAGTTGAAAACAACGGCGTCGCCACCGTCATCGTTTATGACCTTCTTAATTACTGTAAGGGTTGGTGTTATGTCGTCATTGGTGATGGTACAGTTAACACTTTGACCAAGATCAAGCGTTACGGGGTGGGGAACTGTCTGGTCTGTATCCATGTCCGTACAGACTACATTTCCAACTTGAGAATAACCCTGCATAGGATCTTCAGAGACTGTGTATTCGACACCAGCTTCTGCACCTTCATATGGACCGAAGGCTATGCTTTCAGGTAAAACATCACCACCAGCCCTGAATTCAACAGATTCATTGTTCACATAGAGTGAGAAATCTGAAGCGAATACAGCGCCACCGTCATTATTTATTGCAACCTTAGTAACTCTCAAGCCTGGAGCATCATCATCGTTGGTGATGGTGCAGGTAGTAGTTTCGTTTAGTGACACTACGAGTTGTTGGCAGTTATCGCTGTAGCTTGTAGAGTAGCCATTCATGTCGGCTTCAAGTTCAGTAACGGAATATGTACCTATTGGAACCTGAGTAATAGTTTTCGAGCCGTCTGGTGAAGTAGTTTCATCAAAATTGTAGCTGCCTGTTACGTCGACACTCGAATCTAGCGTGGTTGAAGACGTGAGGTCAAAGCTGAAGTCTGCATATGTGAGTTCACCACCATTGTCATTTACTACATCTTTTACGACTGTAATTGTACCGAGTGGCTGATTGCCAAATCGCATGTCGACAGATTCACCAGACAAGTTGATGGTGGTGGTGCGACAATTGGAGCTAACGGGCTCTGTGCGAGTCCAGCCGTCTTGCTGGGTTTCACAAACTTGGTATAAGCCGGGGGACAGGTCGTTAAATGTGAATGCTTCATCGGCAGTTGTTGTAGTTTCGAGTGGTTCTTCAAGGAATAGTCCATCATCATTTTTGTCCAGTATTAGGGTAAATTCCCATCCGTTCAGCTTAGGTTCAGTCTCGCTGTCCCACTGGCCGTTACCGTTGAGGTCAGAGTATTTGAAGCCGCTAATCTCACCATTTTCAAAGTTGCCAAAGTCGTTGTTATCGGTGCTATCTTCGCCGGCTGCGAGAATGATGGGGTCTGGGCTGAAGATTTGTGTCCAGCCGTTCTGAAGGACTTCCCATACGTCGTATGTGCCTGGCTGTAGTCCAGTGAACTCGTAGTAGCCATTTGCGTCAGTGGTTTGACTCTTTTCAGTTTCTTCACCTTCATCTAGTTCACCATCTCCGTCCAAGTCGATGAAGATGTTCCATCCTGCAAGAGGGGTTGCATCCGTGCCGTCAGTATTAACTTCGTACTTGGTTCCGCTAATGCTACCGAGTAGCAGATTGGTAAACGTACATTCGACATCGTCGCCGTAGACAAGTGTTACTGTTACATCGCTCTCACCAGATTCAGCAGTTGTGCCGTTTGTGCAGCTAATGCCGTTTGCTAGCCAGTTGCCGTCTGTTGGCAAGACTTCGCTAATGTTGTAAGTACCAGGAGTAACGTAATCGGTTTCTGGGCCGTCTACTGTTTCTGAATCGCCGTCGCTTAGATTGAATGTAGTATTGTCAGTAAGCTGATTGCTCGTTACCGTAAATGCAAAGTCAACATTTGTTGCAGGGTTCGTAACCTTATTGACTGTTAGTTGTGGTAGTTGACTGTTAGTTAGTGTACAACTAGCGGTCTGACCGGCAGTGACAACAACATTTTGACAATCATCATCATTTATATCCCAACCAGCTTTGAAAGATTCACTGACATTGTAGGTGCCAGGTGCGACATTAAAGGTAACGGTTTCATCATGGCTAATAGTGTCGTTGGAGTTGCCACGGATTGCGCCATCATCGGTCGTTGCTTGTATGTCAAATTCAGTGTTGTCGCTATCTGGGTTGGTTTGCTTGGTGACTTTTAGTTGTCCATCTTGTGTATTTGTGAACGTACAGGTTACATTTTCGCCTGCTTGGAGATTAACTGTGGCGGTACGAGTATCCAGAGATTCGTCGTCGTTATTTCCGTCACAGATCAGACCTGTTAGCTCCCAGCCGTCGACAGGTAGCTCGGTGTAAGTGTAAGTTCCAGGAGTTAGGTCGTTAAATAGTTTAGTATTGCTTAGCGTATTGTCATCATCGTCGTCAAGCGTGAAGTCGGCAATTTGATCGTTATCAGTATCGAAACCGAAATTTTGGCCACTGTCTGGTTCAGTGTCCTTTATGATGGTGATAGAACTACTGGCAACATTTGTGATAACACAAACTATATCCTGACCGTCAACTGTGGTTGGAACCACGAGCGATGTGCCCGTGCCGCTCGCGATGATATTACCGGTGCCATTTAGATCTTTACATTCAATTGCAGTGTCATAAGTATCAAGAGTCGTGTCAGTGCCGGCTGTTTCGCCAACAGTTACGCTGTCATTGTTGCCTGCATCGACCACTACCTCACCTGTGCTGTCTTCGTCACCAACGTTGACTGCCTCTACTACATCGGCTACAACTAGATTAAACAATCCGGTATCGTTTGATGGCTCAAGATTCTTTACTACTTCGATTTTCGCGGAACGGTCTTGGATTATTACACAGTCAGAAGGGTCAGAATTTGGTTGTTGCGATGGGTAGGAGCAAACGTCAACGAGCTCAGCATCTCCGTTATTTATATCTGAAAGTATAATTTCACAACTTGCGACAGTGTCCTGCGGAGCGGCGTCACCAGCTGCGAATGGGTCTGTATCTTCTTGAGTGACTACACAGATAGTTGTATACGGACCACTGAGTGCGGTCGCGGGCTGTGTACAGCGATCCACCTTATCATCTCCACAAGAGTATATGACTGGTGAGTCTGTAATTTGAGTTGCGGGAGTGCCCTCGGTGATAACACAGACTGAATAGTTGACATTGCCGTCACCGTCAGTATCAAACAATGCACAGGCGTCCATTGTGTTGTTGCCTGAGGTTCCGAGGTCGTCCCAATTCCAAGTCACATCAATAGATGTTGGTTCGTTTTGATAATCAACACACAGTTGTGTTAAATCTTTCTGATTTGGTTCATCATTTACCCCTGCAGTATCAACAACACAATTTGGTGCAGCATAGGCAACGTTACCTTGTGTCAAATTAAAAACAGGCCCCAGAGGGACCAGTACTTGCCAGACAATTAATATAGTCGCAGCGAATATATTTCGCCACTGCTCGTGCTTACGAGAGTTCAAACGTTGGAACATACCACTACTCCATTTCTCTAGATTATGCATATATTATTGTTGAGTTTAGACTAATTGTCAATTTTCGACGATAAAATTACAGCAACATATAGCTGGTATAATTGATGTATAACAAGTTCATAATATTCAAGGAGGCAAGTCATGAACATGCTCAAAAAACTAATTAAACCAGTTCACGCTCATTGTGATTTAATGTGTGGAGTTTATGATCCAGAGCAAGCACAAATCGAAGCGGAGTCGGTTTACGCAATCGCGACTAAATATCAAGACAGTGATGACGATGTATTTAAACAGCGCTGTATCATCCTTAAAGAGCAGCGTGCACAACTGGTCAAAGAACATTTGTGGGTGTTATGGACTGACTATTTCAAGCCAGAGCATCTTCAACTCCATGACAACCTGCACGACTTGTTTTGGCGTGCGACCAAACAAGCTGGTGAATGCAAAAAATCGATGGACCCTGCAGAGGGCCAAAAACTACTTGATCTAATCGACGAGATCAACGATGTTTTTCAAAAAACTCGCTAAGCTACTAATTATTCGACGAGTGGAAGGTCATAGCATGGAGCCGACGCTTACCCCCGGGCAAATTGTGATCGCCAGCACTCTTAAGCCTGCTCGAGTTGGCGAAGTAGTAGTGGCGCAATTAGTCAGTGGTAGAGAAGTTATAAAACGGCTTCAACCGTCTGTAAGAGACGGACAAAAATTTAGCTTAGTTGGCGACAATCAGCAACACTCTTCTAACTATTCAACAAAAGAGATAGCTGATATCTACGGTGGTATTGTATGGCCAATAATGAATCGCTAGGTATTGACCCAAATCGATCAGGCGAAACTAGACCCAGGCAATATCTAGCACTGGGTTTGGTAGCTATGTCTATAAGTGTGGCTGGATCGTTTGCTGACCAGACTGGCCTAGAGCAGTCAGTGAGCGCAATCCCTCCACATTGTGTAAGCGATGTAGAACATCTGTTGGCTGAGCGAGGGCAATCCCAGACTGCAATCACAGCGGATAAACAGCTAGAAGACAGCCGCTCTGCTGATCCGACTGCTATCGATAGAGTTATGAGCAAAGGCATTATGAATCAGCTTGTAGAGCTAGGCCCTAAAGTCCCAGAGTTTTTTAGTCTGGAACAGCAGCAGCAATTGACGCTGGATAGCAGTGGTTTGACGGTAAATTTCTTTAGTAACGAACACTTGCTGCTAGATAATGAGGTGCTAGATTTAGCCCAAAGAATCCCGTTTGATCACAGTCAGGAGTTCAGCGGAATAATGAGTCAGTATAAGATAGATTGTCATCGCCTTAGTTTTATTGAAGAGCGGGCACATGCGGAATCTGAAATCGATATGAGGGTCATCGTAGACGATTCGCACAACGGCACTGCCGGTTTAGTGTTGCCTAACTTTGGGGGCATCACCCCGCTGCGTAATCCGACACTCTTTTTTATAACAGAAAATCCTGCAGAGATAGAATTCGATATGCTAGCTCACGAACTAGCACATATAACAGAGGTGGTTGACGGCAATCGCTACCTAAGACGGTTTAAAGAAATCGAAAACTGGGCAAACGAAGTCGAAGAAGTAGCAGCCAACCAGGACATCGCACCAGGGTCTATGTTTAAATAAACCTAGAATAGAAACTTATTTCATCTATAATATTAGTTAATGGCGCGTGGCCAAATGGTAAGGCATCGGTTTCTGGTACCGAGGACTGTAGGTTCGAGTCCTACCGCGCCAGCCAAGCATAGGCATTTTGGAAACAAGATGTTTTTGTTTTGCTAAAGTACTTACATGGAAAACTATGAAACATTTGACGATTACCTAGATGCACAATCGCAGCAGCATCAAAAAATAATACGCGAAATTAGAGAACTCGTATCAGAAACATCACCTAACTTAGAGGAGTCGGTAAAATGGGGTAACGCTTGCTGGGTGAACGGCAAATTGCCTGTGATGTTCGTCCATTGCAAAGAAGATTACGTACAGTTCGGATTTTATGGTGGGGCTATGTTAGACGATCCTAAAAAGCTTCTACGCGGAAAAGGAGATTTCGTTAGACACATCCCTATTGAGACAGTAGATGATATTAATATGGACATGTTCGAGCTGCTAATAAAACAAGCCTCGACATTAGACTACAAATCCTGAGCTAAATCTTCCTTAGCTAGTACTTAGTTGTTGTTGCGAACTACGTTGACTAGGGGCTGCCAAGCATAAACACTTGCCATGTATGATGGTATGATAAAAGAAGTAAACACATTAATAGGGGGAACATGGAAGACTTAAGAAATCTAAATAAAAAGACAATTGCCGCATTGGCGGCTCTTTCAGTAATTATCCTTATTGGTGGATTTTGGGCTGGCTATGACTATAAAGCTAGCGAGATAAGAAGTGCTTTTGACGAGGCTTTCTCTTCATCTGAAGACGACTCACAAGAATCGGAGTCGGAAAGCGAAGATAAAGCAATTGATGACTTTAAAGTGGTGGAGTACGAGATTGGAGAAGAAGTTACTTATGCCACTCAAACAATGAAAGTGAACTCAGTCGAAACAAGGACTAGTATAAGTTCTGAGTACAGTTCACCTTTAATTGCTAGTGAAGGAGCGAAATTTATAGTGGTGAATCATACTGTGACAAACACAACTGACTCTCCTTTTATGTATGAAAGCTTTGGCTTAATAGACAATAAAGACAGAC
>Ga0136601_1000751_pt1 | contig 12380 bp, 6 predicted proteins | sample AntRauMFilla2699_FD_181020 | JGI IMG/M metagenome (GOLD analysis project Ga0136601, IMG submission 181020) | Saline lake microbial communities from Rauer Islands, Antarctica - Metagenome Filla 2 #699 | ecosystem: Environmental > Aquatic > Non-marine Saline and Alkaline > Saline | place... | reverse complement strand
TGACATCTCGTCTGAATCTAAATTAGTCCCTGTTTCCACTGTTTCAGCTGCACGTTCGTCTACGATGGGGGCCGATTCGGCTTCTTCCAGTTCGGTCGCTGCTTCGACGGCGATTTCTGATTCGGTCTCGGCTACAATCAGGTCAATTTGGGAATCAAGCGTTGGGTCTGCTTCGTAGTCTTGCACTGAATCAACGACGGTTTCTTCTACGTCAACAATTGTGTCGGCGACGATCAGATTGAGTGGTTTACTGCTTCTGTAACTAGATCCGCGCTTTGATAATTCTACCTGCACAGCAGTTTCGTTGGCGGTTTGTTCGACTATTGCGAGCGTACCTTGGTAGGTGATTAGGATGGTCTTGAGCCGATTGAGACCCTCAGTCAATTGAATTCGCTGCGCTGGCGTTAGTCTGGCTTTTTCTGATTGCGCTGCTGCTTCGTTGATAGCGTTTAGCCTGGTTACGATCTGTACTTTGGCTGCGCTGGCGTCAGATTCTGAAAGGGTGCCGGCTTCGATTTTGATATTGAGTTCGTTCAGTTCTTGTTCTAGTTCGGTGATTTCTGAATCTACCAAGACGACGTGGTCAAACGTGTCACCAGGATTGAGAATAAACCAGCCGATCGCTAGTGCGACAATTAGTGTGATAGCGATAATAAGTTTGTTCATGGGAAAAAATAGTTTACATAATAACGACAAACCTCTGCTTCTACTATATACCTGTCGTGTAATTATGAAAGGTGTTGGGTTGATTGGAGTGACTGTTGCTGTGGAGGTAGACGTTGAACGAGGAGGTTTCTTACAAAATTTCTAGCTGATGGTCGGCAACCAGTCTGGCGGTTTCTGCCCGCGAGGTAAGTAAAAATGTGGTGGCAAATGCGTCCGCCGCCACGGCGGTGGACGCTGTCACATACGTGGCGTCGCGCATGGTGGTATTTGTCACGATGTGGTTTTGATCAATCCCCGCGGTATTTGTCCAGCTGCGTTTGTGGGGAGACGAACAAGCAAACCCGCGGTTCATCAGTTTGGTGCTGCCGACTAGTGTGCCGGGTCGCATGGGGTTTTCGAGATAGATTTCGACTGGCTGGTTGTTTTGGTGCGTGACGTACAGGTCGCCGCCACCATTGATCAAAAATTGCTGGACGCCAAAACGGTCAGCCAGCGCAAACGCTAGTTTGTCGATCAGCCAACCTTTGCCATAGCCGCCGATATCGAGGTTGCCGTAGAGTAATTTGATTTCGGTGTCGCTGATTAACAAGTCAGTTAACGGGTTTCCGGGTTCCAGTGCCGCCGATCCTTTATCAATAAAAGAGTACGCGCCGTCGTATCCGCGCGCTTCGAGAATGTGCCCCCAAAAGGCTATTAAACACGCCTCGGGTGTGTCTAAATAACTGCAAACTGTAGCCAAATAGTTCGCGCGTTTCCGCGCTTGGATGGGGGAGTGTGCGGTCGCGGTTGAGGATCGACAGCTCGCTTTCGGGGAGAAATCTGGAGTAGCGAGCTTCAAAGTCAGACACGAAACGGAGGGAAAAATCTTTGATTTTTCCCTCCGTTTCTCCCTGCACTTCATCCCAAACCTCGATCCACCAGTGGGTGCCAAGGGCGGGAAAATCAAACCGCATGATTATAGTTGCGCGCGAACTTCTGCCACCGCTTCGTTGAACGCGGTTGAGGTTAGTGATGCGCCACCGACACGTGATAGCTGTACGGTATTGATGTCTTGTCCGATAACGACTTCACGATACGCGCTGTCAAATGCACTGTGGCTGGGGGTGCCGGCTGGTCCACCATCGTACAAAATATCTGTACCAACGATGGTTGTACCTTCAAGGGTAAAGGTAATATCCATGTCGTGTTCAGTGCGACGCGGGGTAAAGTACGAGGCTGCGACGGTGATATTTTGGGTTGTCGCTGCAGCAGGTTCGACTGGCGCTGCCGGTTCATCAGTGGCAGATACTTGCAGCGGTTCATCGGTTGCCGCTGGTTCTGGCATTGGTTCGGTTGGAGTTAGTGGTGGCATTCCAAGGTCTTCATCTGGCAGTGTGATTTCTTCCATTGGTTGCGTGACGACTTCCGACTCGGGTTCTGGTGAAATTGGCGCTGGCGCTTCCGCCGGTGACCGCAGTGCAAAAAAAGCGACTGAACCGACGATGATGACTACAATTGCAATGATATACGGCATAAGAAATAAATTTACCAACTAATGCGTATATACTACAACAAACATGTTTTACACACTAGAGAGAAGGTTTGCCAAATTGCTGCACATCCCAGAGCGGTTGGTTGATGGGGTTGGGATGTATCGCGTGGCGACGTTGTCGCTCGTAGCACTGTCGGTACTTAGTCTTGGAGCGAGTTTACTCAACTGGCTGGCATACAGTCTACAGGCGCTTTTGACAGCACTCACGATTGCATTGGGGATCGGACTGGGTTTAAATATCATCCTCGCCAAACTCTGGCGGATAACTGCCAACCACGAATCCGCCATCATCACCTCGCTGATATTGTTTTTTATGATGATCCCGAGCGCCGTCTTCGCCAGCAATTGGCAATTGGCGGCGGCGGTGGCTTTGGGGATTTTATCCAAATATTTGTTGGTGTACCGCAAGCAGCACATCGTCAACCCAGCGGCAGTTGGTGCGGTGCTAGTGGTAGTCATTATTGGTAGCATCAACCTGGTCGGTGGCACCAGCTACAACACCGATATTTTCTCGTGGTGGGTAGCCAACCCGACGCTGTTTTGGCCGGTGCTGATTTTGGGACTGTTGATTGTGTTCAAGATCCGTAAGTGGACGCCGGTCTTGGCATTTATCGGCGTTGGTTTGACGGTGTTTTTGATTGAAGAATTTCGACTGGGGTTTTTGTCGATTGATTCTATTTCTTTGTATTTTGTGTCATTTCCGACATTATTCCTGGCATTTTTCATGTTGACCGAGCCGTTTACCATGCCACCGACTAAACATTCGCAGGCGGTCTACGGTGGTCTTGTGGGTGTGCTTTCAAGTACGACAGTATTTGCGCCATTTTTAGCGATGACGCCGGAACTGGCGCTGGTGCTGGGTAATCTTTTTGCCTATTGCTTCCGGATGCGCCAAAAACTGTATCTTAAACTAATCGCGCACCGCGAAATCGCGACTGACACGCGCGAGTACGTGTTTGAAAAACCGGACACGTTTCGCTTTTTGCCGGGGCAATATTTGGAATGGATGTTGCCGCACAAAGGAGCGGACAGTCGCGGCTTGCGGCGGTATTTCACCATTGCGTCGAGTCCAACCGAATCAGTATTGCGCCTAGCCCTCAAAATCATGCCCGAGGGCGGCAGTACCTACAAACAAAAACTAGCCACGCTCGACCAAGGTGAGCCAATCATCGCCAGCCAGCTATCAGGAGATTTTCTACTACCAAAAGACACCACCACGAAACTAGGTTTTATCGCCGGGGGAATTGGTGTCACACCATTTTCGAGTCAACTGCGACACATGGTCGACAGTGGTCAGGTGTTTGATACGGTGTTGTATTACTGTGCAAATACGGTCGGCGAACTCGCGTACAAAACTGATTTTCAGCAAATGGATTTGCCGCTGCAAGTTATTCCGGTGATCGCCAAGGAGTCCGTGACTGCTCCAGACGAAGCCGGCTTTGTCACGGTCGACATGCTCGATAGGCGAACACCCGATTGGCGAGAACGCACCTGGTATTTGTCCGGTCCACCCGGAATGGTCAATGCGTACCAAGCCCTATTACGTCAAGCCGGCCTCCCACGCCGCCAGATCGAAACAGATTTTTTTCCAGGGCTTGCGTAGTTACCAGATAATCTCATTGTTCGAGTGACTTCTCAAATATTCATTACACTGCGAGAAATGTTTACAGCCGAAAAACCCTCGGTGCGCCGATAAGGGAGATGGATGTGGGGCGGTGAGGATGAGGTGTTTGGATTCGTCGATGAGGTCTGCTTTTGACTCGGCAAATTTACCCCAGAGCATAAACACTACGTGGTCTTGCTGGTCTGAAATGGTGGCGATGATGTGGTCGGTAAACTTCTCCCACCCTTTACCCTGGTGGCTGCCGGCATTGCCAGCTTCTACCGTCAGGGTCGTGTTGAGCAGCAGTACGCCTTGCTTCGCCCAGCTGGTTAGGTTGCCGCTGTGGGGGATAGCTTGATCCAAATCACTCGCTAGTTCTTTATAAATATTTCGCAACGACGGTGGGATTTTGATTCTGTCCGGCACACTAAATGCCAGCCCCATCGCTTGCCCGGCGCCGTGGTAGGGGTCTTGTCCGAGGATGACGACTCTGACATCGTTTGGCGGGCAGAGTTTTAGTGCGTTAAACACCAGTGGGGCAGGCGGGTAGATCGGTGGCTCGTCGATCAAATATGAGGCGTTGATATCGAGTGTGAGTTGCTGGAAGTATGGTTTGTGCAGTTCTGACTCCAGCAGAGTTTTCCACGCAGCGGGTAATTCGGGGATCATGATTCGCATTATAACGGTAGACTGTTAGTTATGCGAGAATCAAGACTCAGGACAGTTATCAAAGCCCTCACCTGGCGCTTCATTGCGACCAGTACCACTATGGCGTTGGCATACGCTGCCACGGGTGACATTAAAATAGCCGGAGCCATCGGCGCCACCGACGTCGTCATCAAACTATTTTTCTATTACACCCACGAACGAGCCTGGGGACGGATCCCATGGGGTCGGAATGTTGAGTTTAAGGAATAACTATCGTTGACACCCAGGACAATAATGTGTTCCGCGGCCCGCGCAGCGGGTCTTTTTGATTATGTCGCCGCAGCGACTACAGGGTTTGCCTTGTTGGCCGAAGACTTTTAGATAGTCAGTGAAGTTACCGGCGTCGCCGCCGGTGTCGACAAAATGTTGAAAGGTCGTGCCGCCGACTTTGATTGATTCGTTCATGACGTCGCCGGCGGCTTGCGCGAGTAGGGCGGCTTCTTTTTTGGTGATGGTGTCGGCGCGGCGCATGGGTTGTACTCGGGCGCGCCAGAGCGCTTCGTCAACGTAAATATTTCCCAGTCCCGCCACAAACGATTGGTCAAGCAAGGCGGCTTTGATCGGCGTGCGGCGTTTGGTTAATTTGTCGGTAAACCAGGCTACGTCAAACTGATCGGTGATTGGTTCTGGTCCAAATTTGCTCCGGGCGGCTGTCACTTCTGTTTTGGTGGCGAGTTTGGTGTACCCAAATAGCCGCATGTCATTAAAGTACAAAGTCGTGTGATCGGTGAAATGAAATGCCACCCGCGAATGTTTGTGGGGAAATTCCATCCGGGCATTTTTTGTCAGGGAATGTCCGCCGCCGACAATGTCGCCATGTTGATCGACGTAGAAAAATTGTCCGGTCATCTTGAGGTGGGCGAGCATGAATAAGTCACTCTCATTCTCGAATGAGAAGATCATCAGCTTGCCGATGCGATCAATCGTCGCGATCACTTTTGTGCGTAAACGGTCGTCGATTGTTTCGTCGTGCGCGACGATTTTGCTGTGAAAAACTTCCACCGAATTGATCGTTTTGCCGACGACTTTGTTTAGCAATTGGAGGCGGACGGTTTCTACTTCGGGTAATTCGGGCATAAGAACTGTGGGTATGTTGTGGATAACGGCGTGATAACTGTGGGATAGGTCTGTGGATTGCTGGGGACAAACTGCGGATAACTCGCGACCTATATATGTGGATAGTCGGCTTGACGTGGGTCGGTATTGCTTCGCTTGCTAGATTGTAACCTGTCTCATAAAAGTGTCAAAAAACGTTGATTTACAAGGCTTTTCTATGGTTTCGTTCTACAATTACTAGTACCAATGCGAATGTTGATGGGAAATCACTCGCAGCGGAAGCTGCGTTCATACTGCTCATTTTGGCTAGTCCTGTCGATCCTTTTGATCGACTGTTTTGGGTTCCTGCAACACGGATTTTTGCGTGCGCCAGAAGCACAGGCGATGACCACAGCTATCAAGGTTGAGTCGTTTGAACAAGACGTAGGAGCGGACGGGTCAGTGTTTGACCTTACGAACGATGTTGGTGATACGAGTTCAGCGTTCATCCGCATGAACACCGGTACCAGAAAGACCAGTGCTGGCCCGATCGGCAGTACTGGAAATGCTGCTCCAAATGTAGGGACAGTTGGGTTGGTGCTCAGTAGTACAAATCAAATTACGGTTGAACGAGTCAACTCTGCTCCAGTCAAAGTGATTGGTGAGGTATGGCGGTATCAAGGCATTGCTGGCGGAGGAAATGAATTCATCACGCGAGATCGAGTTGAGGTTGCGCTGTCTGGATCGAGTGCTGTAGTCTCGGTTTCTGGCGTGGTGAACTCTGATCGGGTTGTGCCATTTGTTACGGGATATACCGTCAACGGAGCTAGTGTTAATGACTGGAACGAGGCAACTATAGCGGCGCATATGAACGACTCGGGTGACTTAGAAGTCAGTCGTAATAACTCGGGTATAGCGGCGACAGTGTATGTCGATATTGTTGAGTTTACTGGTACAAATTGGTCGGTTTGTCATGGGTTGTCTAATAATCACGATACTGTAGAGCAGACTATCAGCCTCAATACCAGTGGAGACGGTCAAGGTGGAGCTGCGTGTGATGTGGGTGACTGGGATACTGCCGCAATCATCCAGGCCACTATGGAGGGTGACTCAGTCGAGACTGGTTTGTCAGACACATTGGCGCTAGTGCGACCAGGGGTGGATACGCAAACAGTGGTGTTTGACGTGCAGCAAGATGGTAGCGCTCAAAACGACGGTCGAGCTTGGATCCAGGTGCTACAAAACGACGATTTGGTTGTTGACCGTGGTTCTGATGCTAACGTAGTAGAAGGGGATAATTCGTTTGAAACTATTGCGTTTCCAGCTGGTTTAGATGATACTGCGCCGCTTGATGAGCTGGCGCTTGAATGGTTCGCCGATACAAGTGGGGTAGGCACCGCGCACATGCGAGGTGGATTGCACGCTGGTATTTTTGATAGTGCGATTTTTTATGCTGATACTGATGCGGTTCCAGCGACTGATTATGATTCAACTCTACCGGGATTTTTTGAAGCCGAACTGACGTTTGCTGCGGTGCCATCTGGGGTTGTGTACGAAGCGGGTGGTACTGGGACAGGTGCGTTTGTTGGGTACAATTCCTCAGGCGATTTTATTATCCGAGCTGGTAGCGGTGTGTCGGTAGCTCCAACAGACGCCGCTCGAATCGTCATTCCAGACACTGAGTATGATTTTTCTAATAGCACCGGTACGCTAGCTTGGGAATTTACTCCTGCCACAAACGCAGTAGAGTTAACGTTTGATGAAGACAGTGATGGTTCGATTGACTACTCCACATCGACGATTGCAAGTGCTGCATGGGCCAACTGGTCAGGTGGCGATGATGGTGGAGTAGGGACATCAAATGCAGTCATTGCTGGAAGTGAGTTGACTTCAGGATTCGATTTTAATGGCACGATTGCTCGTGTACGGTTTACCCAGAATAGTGATACTGGTATTTCACATTGGATTCATCGTAGTGGTAACAATGTTGGTATCGAGTATGGTGTCATCGATCTTTCAAATTTAGAAGCAATAACAGCTTCAACAATTGCAACGGTTATAGGTAATCAGATAGCAACTACACCAGTGGAAACGACGGATGTTTTTTTTGGACAACAGTTTGTTGTGCGTGAATTACTGACAGCTCGAAACGTGACGAGTGTTGTGTTGACCGAATCCGGTACGGCTGATGCAGCTGCTGGATTGAATAATGTGCGATTACTCTATGAGCTTGATACGACAACGCCATACGATTGTGTTGATGAAACCTATGATGGTACAGAAACCCAGTATGGTGCAGTCGATACATTTTCTGGCGCAGATGGCGTCGCGGTGTTTAGCGACAGTGTGAGTATTTCGCCGACAGCAGCTTTTTGTGCGTATGTAGTCGCGGATGTCACAGGTGCTGTGCAAGATGGAGAGACAATTAATTTTTCTATTGCTGATTCAGAAACAGACATAGCTGTTACCGGTATTGGTATCACGGTGTCAGGAGGTGTACTGGGAGATAGTTCAGTTACAACGATCATCGATGCCGAAATCACTCAAGCCAACTACCACTGGCGTAATGATGATGGGAGTGAAACTGGTGCGACGTCTGCTACCGGTGGGATTGAAAATGCACCTGGTCTAGCGTTTGCAGCCGAGACACCGCAGCGATTGCGATTAGGGATTAATGCCGAAGGAACAGGATCGCAGAGTACGGCGTTTCGGTTGGAGTATGGAGAAAATGTGACGACCTGTGGCGAAGTTTCAGTCTGGAATGATGTTGATGCACCAGGTGGCGCGTGGGACATGGCGGATTCGGCCAATTTGTTTGAGGGTCAAAATACGACAGACATTCCTGTGTTAGACGGTGGAGTGTCTGACGGAGTAGGGTCGTTTGTGACACCCAATGGTGGTGTGCGTGACGCGTCATCACAGACTGGGACGATTGCAATTACTGCGGTTGATTATGTGGAACTAGAATATTCCATTCAAGCAACGTTGTCTGCAACCGAAGGAGTAGCGTACTGTTTCCGGGTGGTCAACGCAGCCTCAGCGGCACCGTTTTTGGCTGGCTATGATCAGCGGGTGCCATTCACGGTTCCGGCATCGTCGGTCGATGAGACGCTGAGTGACTTCCCGGTGTATGTTGATTTATCTGACCTAGGTGCTGAATTCTGGGCGGGTGTACAAAATGATGGTGACGATATACGGGTGACTGCCGGGGCACTCAGTGAAGTCCCATTTGAATTGGTGTCGATTGATACCGGGTCAAACATGGGTGAATTACACTTTAAGGCTGGTACGTTGAGTGATGCAATCGACAACGAATTCTTTATATATTTTGGTGACGCTACTGCCACCGCGTACGATCCGACTGATCCGTTTGGTCGTAACAACGTGTGGACCAATGGGTTCATCGCCGTGTACCACCTCGAAGAGGACGGTTCGACCACAGCGCTTATTGACTCAACGGGGAATGGAAATGATGGCACCGGCAGTGGGCTAGACACTGCTGATCAAGTAGCGGGTAAGTTGCCCAGTAACGCGACGAATTTTGATGGTAACCCTGAGGCTATTACCGTCACAGATAGTACAGATTTTGACTGGACGACTGGTTCTATTTCCGGGTGGTTACAAACTGACACGCTGACGAGTGATGGTGCACTGGCGTCACGAGGTGGTGGTGGTACCTCAGAAATGTTGGTGTGGTTTGATGAAGGCGTTGATGACATCGTGTGTGCCGCGACGATCGGTAGTCAGTTTTATAATGGGTCTGGTGGTGGAACGTACACTACTCGCACAACCGGTGAGTGGTTGCACGGGTTCTGTTCGTGGGACGGGACGTCGTTGATAAGTTATGTAAACGGGGTTGCTAACTACACCAACAGTGCGCCATCGGGTAATTTGGAAAACGACCCTGTCCCAGCCACAATCGGTCGAGATAATGATGGACGGTTTCTCGATGGTCGCCTGGACGAAGTCCGTTACCACAACACTGGTCGGTCAGCTGCGTGGGTCAGTGCTGAGTATGACAATCAAGATGCACCCGCCGCGTTTTATGGTGTTGGCGAAGTTGAAACCCCAATCAGTGCGCTGGGCAACGTGGCGTACGGGGTGTACCCAGAAGCAACCCTGAGTGCGGACTTGTCGGTATCAAGTGTCGGGACTCAGATCGCCAACGTCACCAACGGCAGTACTGACACCGTTATCGGTGGGGCGTTTGTGATCTCAAGCAACAGTGGCGCACAGACCGTAACAGATATTACGGTGACTGAGACTGGTTCGATTGACGCGCAACAATACCTATCTAACCCACGGTTCGCGATTGATTTTGATACATCATTTCCATACAACTGTGCCAGTGAGTCGTACAGTGGAGCGGAACCAACGCTGACTGGAACGGCGTTCTTTGATCCTAACGGCACTACCACCATCAGCGGCAGCGGAGCCGTCAGTCTGGCGCAGACAATATGCGCCTATCTGCTGGTTGATGTAGCGAGTGATACTCCCGACGGAGCAGAGATTGATTTTGAAATCAGCCTCCCGAACATTGATGTGGTAGCTGGCGCTGCTACGGTTGGTCCGGGGAGTGTGGTCGAGTTGTCTGGTAGTACGGTGGTGCAAGCGCCGTCACTTACTCTCGCTAACTACCACTGGCGTAATGACGATGGCGACGAAACAGACGCAACGTCGGCTACTGGCGGCACTGAGAATACTCCCGCCCCCAACGTATTCCAGGACACTACCAAACGCTTGCGTCTCGCGGTTAACAACGACGGGTCAGCTACAGAATCAGACGTCAATCTCCGCCTTGAATTTGGTACTAAAGTAACCACCTGTGAGAACGTCGGCGTGTGGCAACGGGTGGACACCGGCGTGGCATTTGATATGGCGACGACGTCTGGACTGACTGACGGTGCTGATACGATAGATATCGCACCTGGGATTGGCGGGGTGGGTAACCCAGCAGCTGACTTTGTGACCCCTAACGCTGGTGAAGCCGAAACACTTGATCAAATCCCTGCGCTTACCATCGACACGACAGACTACGCCGAAGTAGAGTTCGCGCTGCGGTTGACTGAGGTGTCGGCGTTTGGCGCGACGTACTGTTTCCGGGTTACCAACGCTGGGGTGCCGCTGCCGACGTATACCAATTATCCTGAATTGACGGTGCAAGACCGCCAGGATTTCTTCGTGCAACGGGGGACCGAGGTAGTGACCGGTACCAGTGTGACACTGACTGCCGGGGTTGATTACACTTCGCCCGCTAGTAATAGAGCCGCCTATGTGCGAATTACTGATACCAGCATGACTGGTGCTGGGAGTATCACACTTGGTCAACCCAGGGCACCAGATGATGTAACTGCTTATATCGAAGGTGGAGATAATCTCACCACAAGCTTTTCAATTGTACGACCACCGTCAGCAACTGATAATACTCGGGTGCAGTGGGAGATTGTTGAGTATATTGGTGTAACAAATGCTGACAATGAATTCATTGTGCGTGATGCAGGTGAGGTCACCTACGGCACAAACAATTTATTCGCCACGGGTACCGCAGTAGCTGGAGTGAATGATGATAGTGATGTGGTGGTGTTTATTACGGGGCAGTACAATCCAGCTGATAATACCAACAACTACAACACCGGCCTGTCGATTTCTAGTTGGGACTCGGTTGGTGATCAACCGGTGTTTGAGCGTGGTGATGCAGACGATGTCGCAGCTAGGGTAAGTTATGTGGTAGTTGAATTTACTGGAGCAAGCTGGCAGGTACAACGGGCTGAGCACACCTTTACAGCCGCCGGTGTCACCGAAACAGAAGTAATTGCCCCTGTAAATAGTCCTCTGCGCGCGTTCCTGCATACGCAAAAAATCTCTGGAGACGAACTGTTTAATCTTGACGAGAGCGGACATGAGGTATGGCTGTCTAGTATCGGTGCGGTCTCCTTTGAACTAGAAAATGGATCTACAAACCCAGATCAGCAAACTTCCGTTGCGTGGGTGATCGAAAGTACTCAAACTGGTGATGGTGCAATGACTGTTTATCGTTCAAATGGAACAATTGCCCAGGGAGGTGTACAACCGGTAACTTTTATATTCTCGATTGGTGCAACAATCGAACCAGTAAATGCTTCAATCTGGGGAAACACTCGGAGTTCAGGTGGTGGTAATGCGCACCCCCGAGCGCAACTCGGTGCTCGTATTTTGAATGAGACCCAATTTGAATTATGGAAGAGTGACGAAGGGCAGAATCAAAACTGGCGAATGGAAATTGTTGAATGGCCGGTGGCAGAGACTTCCATTCGCCAGACACAGTATCGGTTATATGTCGATAACGATACGCTGACACCTACCGACCCATGGCCAGCGGGCGCCAGTGACCTCGGCGAAAACACCGCCATGACTGACCTCGATGAACCACTCGGTGAAGGGGAGCGGGTGCGGGTTCGCACTGGATTGCGCATTAATAATGCATCCTTGGTTGCTGGCGCTGCCGCGTTCAAGTTGCAGTACGGCAGACGGGTGTCGACCTGTTCGGCAGTCTCTAGTTGGGATGATCTGGATGACCCCGGAGGGAGTGCGATCTGGCGCGGGTTCAATGGTGAACCCGCAGATGCGACGGTGCTGCCAAGTGGGCTACTTTCGACGACAAATGAACTCGGAACCTATGAAGAAACCAATCCGTCTGGCGCCACTCCGAGTACGGTCGAGATCGGTGATTATATTGAATACGATTGGAATATCGAACACAACGGTGCCTTGCAGAAAAGCAGTTATTGTTTCCGCATGGTGTACGCCGACGGCGAGGTGTTGGATGGATACGACGTGTACCCGACCATTCGAACAACT
>Ga0136601_1000749_pt1 | contig 12394 bp, 15 predicted proteins | sample AntRauMFilla2699_FD_181020 | JGI IMG/M metagenome (GOLD analysis project Ga0136601, IMG submission 181020) | Saline lake microbial communities from Rauer Islands, Antarctica - Metagenome Filla 2 #699 | ecosystem: Environmental > Aquatic > Non-marine Saline and Alkaline > Saline | place... | reverse complement strand
TTGAAAATATACTCTCGTCGGTGCTATAGGCATCGAGTAGGGACTCCTTGGAAGAGATCCCACCCCGGAAGCCAGCTTCTCGAAACAGCCGAGCGATCAGTAGGTGGCCAAGAGGGTGACTTTTGCCAGAGGTAGTTATTTTAGAGTCTTTGTCAGTCCTGGCTTTTTCAGTAGCTTTGCTGACTTTTGTTGAGGTAGTCTTTTTGACCACTTTTTTAGCAGTAGCCTTTTTTACTGTTTTCTTGGCCGCTGGTTTTGACTTTTTAGCCGCCGTTTTTTTAGCCGGCTTTTTATTAATAGAAACTTTAGCCGCACCATCTTTGGTACTAGCTTTACGAGTAGTTTTGGCGGCTTTGACCGCAACTGAAGAACGAGTTGGCATTACCTCTAGTATACAGACCCTCACAGCGCCTTTTTTTGTTTTTTACACAGACGAAAAACCACCCCACGCACGAATGCATGGGGCGGGTAATGAACATACTGCAGCCCTAGTTAGAGCTTGGTGAGACTGAAGCAACCTTGGTTCTCGTGTTGACCTTTGAAAACCTTGGCCTTTGCCAGAACAGATTCTGGCAAGGTCTCACGCATGGTGGCGGGATCTTGCCAGACTCGCAAGCGGTGAGTCAGCGGTCGTTCGGTCGGTTGCAGATCGACATAGATGTGTGTCTTGCCGTCAGATTGCCATTTCTTCCACACCGTCATGACGGCCCGGAAGGTATCCTTCCGTTTGGTTTCGGGGCGATGAAAGATGTGAAAGTTGAAGTAACCCCCATTGACCTGAAAGCCGCACTGCCAGTAAGCGACCTGGTCGCCGTTGTCAGTTTTGAATTCGTGCCAATAAAAGTTTTTGCAGCGGACGGCGAATTCCACTACGTATTGACGACTGATCTGCTTCCGTTCAGTGACGCTGACAGCGTTGGTGTTGTCGGCAGCCGGGGTTGTTGCTGGCGCACTTCGTTTCGGTGCGGTCGCAGGCTGAACTTTCTCGGTCTGTTCGGTCGCAAAGTTGTGGTTTTTGAGAACGTCAAATGGGCTGGACATTGTTTCCCTCCAATGGGTGCAGTTGTGTGAGAACATCGACTCCGCTAGTCGAATTTATATTATACATATTTCAATGAAAAAGTCAAGCAAATACACCACCTTTGGGGTGGTGTGGTGTGAGGTTACTGTTTGTGGGTGAGTAACCGATGTAGCTCGTTGCGTTCTAGCTCATTATCTGCCAGGTCGAACAATGCATGGATTTCACCCCAGGTACCAAGTGCGATAAGTCCGGCACACTGTTCGCCAGGTGGATACCACCGGACATAGTTTTTGGATTTGATTAGCCACGTTTTTTTTGCTGCCGCGCCGAAAGCCAGCCCGAACAGCGTCTTCAAATTCTACTGCGGTATTGTTTCGAATCCGTTCGAATTTTCCATAAAGATAATGTGTGAACTTGTCTTCGATTGTTTCCAAGAGAGTCCTCCTTCGTTTGAGCGTTACTGATGTAATTTATACTAGAATAAACCAGAAAGTCAATAAACTATATCCGTGTTAGAATGGCGTGCATATGACTCAAGACCGGGCGCTCGATATACTGAAAACTGGGGCTAATGTGTTTTTGACAGGAGAGCCAGGGGCCGGGAAGACGTACGTGATTAATCAGTACATCAATTGGCTGGAAGCCGCCGGGCTACACGTGGCAGTGACGGCCTCGACCGGTATTGCTGCTACGCATATTGGTGGGATGACCATCCATAGCTGGAGCGGAGTTGGTATCAAAGATCATCTCACTCCCCAAGACCTCGATGCAATCGCCGGCAAAGAACGCATCAATAAACGCGTTAAAGCTACCCAGGTGCTCGTGATCGACGAGATTTCGATGCTTGATGGTAAGATTCTTAATTCGGTTAATAAAATTCTGCGTACTATCCGCGAAAGCGAAGAACCTTTTGGGGGGATTCAGGTGGTGTGTATCGGCGACTTTTTTCAGCTGCCACCGGTCACGCGTCAAGGTGACATCATGACCTACGCCTTTATGTCGCAGGCGTGGTTGGATCTCAAGCCGCTGATTTGTTATCTCTCTGAGCAGCACCGACAAGCGGATGAGATATTTTTAGGGTTGCTTGGTTCGATCAGGAGAAATGAGATTGAAGAGGATCACTACACGCTCTTGGATGAGCAAAAAGAAATTGGCTATGTCGATGTGGAGCCGACGAGGCTTTATACACATAACGCTGACGTCGACGCGGTTAATAACCAAAAACTGGCAGAATTACCCGGACGGATTCGCAAGTTTCAAATGGCGGGCAAGGGGGGCAAGCCATTGATCGAAGGACTGATGAAAAATTGTTTGTCGCCCCAGATGCTTGAACTAAAAGAAGATGCGATGGTGATGTGTACCAAAAACAACTTTGAGGTGGGGTACGTCAACGGAACTCTGGCCCGCGTGATTGAATTTGAATCAAATGGCGATCCCGTGATCGAGACTACCGATGGTAAGCGGATCACTATGCAAAGCACGTCTTGGGAAATCGCTGAGGACGGCAAGGTGCTGGCACAGATTACTCAATACCCACTTCGATTAGCATGGGCAATCACGGTACATAAAAGCCAAGGGATGAGCCTTGATGCGGCCGAGATTGATCTCAGCAAAGCCTTTGTGTATGGGCAAGGATATGTAGCCTTGTCGCGGGTGCGGTCGCTAGAAGGACTTAAAGTGCTGGGGATGCATCCTAATGCCCTGCAGGTTGATCCGCTGGTGGTGGCGGCTGATGTACGATTTCATGCTTTGGCAGATGAGGCTGACGAAGCGTTTGAAGCCATGGAGCCAGGTGAAGCACACGAGATGCATGAACGGTTTGTTATTGCTCATGGTGGCAAAATGCCGAGTGAAAACGAAGTGGAAAAAGCCAAACGAGTCCTCCAGTACACCAAACAAACCGATACCTATACCCAGACCAAAGAATTACTGCTAAAGGAAAGTAGCGTCAAAGAAATAGCCCAAGTCCGAGATATGACCGAACAGACTGTGTGGAGTCACATTGAAAAATTAGCCACAGATGAGTTGGTGACGATGGATCAGATCAGACACCTTGAGCCCGCTAACTGGGATGATGCTAAAGCTGAGCTGTTTGCCGCTATTGATGAGCATGGCGACGACAAGCTCAAGCCAATTTATGAGGCTTGTGATGAAGTGTATGACTACAACCTAGTGCGGCTCGCGCGGATGCAGTGGCAGTTGGTGCAAAGGGGTAATGGTGACGAAAGACCGTTTTAATAAAAAAATCTCAAGGTCTACCTTGAGATTACTTGACTAATATTGGATAGAAACAGCGTGGCAGTTGTTGCTCCTGCGCCCGGGGTGGGCATTGTGCGTCATAGATGCCGCGGGTCACGTAGATTCCAAGGTGTTCTCGGATCATGTTGCGTAGCTGCAAATAATAATCCGAAGAAATCGTTATTTCAAATAGTCTATAAGTTTCGTCGTTGTAGCTTTCTGCTAATTAGAAAACATACTGTTGAAGTTGATGGTCAAAACGTACTTCACCCCCGATCACTACTTGATTAGATCCAAGTGTCGCAAATCCATTGTATAGAAATGGTTTGTCTGAGGGCGGGGGTGTGTTGTTTTGCCAGGCGGTGAGTCTTTCTTCTTGTGTAGGCATGTGGATCGAGCTCCTTTTTCGTCTAACATTGAATATAACCAAATATTTATTTATGGTCAATTATTAATGGTATAATTAAAGTCAATGAACGGGACACGCGAAGCAGCGCAATATGCAGAGTGGATCCAACCGAGTTGGGCGCCACCCAGCTGGGTATTTGGGCCAGTGTGGTCAGTGTTGTACGCGATCATTGCAGTTAGTTTTGGATACGTGTTTCTTAAAGTGTTCCAAGGCGAGATCCCCAAAGTAGTTGCGGTACCATTTGTGATTAACTTGATTGCAAACGCTGCTTTTACACCGGTGCAGTTTGGTTTGCAGAATTTGTGGCTGGCGGCAATTGTGATCTTGGTAGTATTAATTACTATTCCGTGGGCGATGTATGTCGTATGGCCGTATGCCAAGTGGGTAGCCTACGCGCAGATTCCTTATTTAGCGTGGGTTAGTTTTGCGACTGTGCTGCAACTGACGATTACGTATTTGAATTGGTAAGTGTTGATGTTTGGTAGAAAAGTAAAACGGTTGGTGCGGGTGAGGGGACGTCGTCTGCGCCGCCGTCCTCGTCAATGGTCGGCAGCCACCAAGAAACACTACGTTGACCATAAAGAAGCTGCTCGAGAGTTGTGTCATGCACGGCTAGAGCACTTCAATCAATATTACAATCTGCAATATAACCGGGTCGCCATTCGGAACACTCGATCACGGTGGGGAAGTTGTAGTAGTAAACAGAACCTTAATTTTAATTACCGGATTTTATTTCTAGAGCCTGAACTGCAGGATTACCTAATCGTGCATGAATTATGTCACTTGCAGGAGATGAACCATGCGCCGCAATTTTGGTCACTGGTGGCAGAGCAAATTCCCGCGTACAAGCTCTGTGTACAACGGCTGCGGGAAGCGGAAAAAACTCTGCTTAAACCATGATATTATTTTGAGATGAATAACATACTGCAAACCGCCACAGTTTCTCGTTTTATTATTGGTATTTGTATGATTGGTGCCAGTCTGATAGCTGTGCCGGTTGCTGCGAACGAAGACAATAGCACTGAGTCATCACGTGGTGGTTCTGTAGAAGAAACCATTGCATCCTTGACCGCAACAATTGCTATCATTAGTGAGACGATTAGGACTTCCGACGACATCCCTCCGGAAGAAAAATTAGTATTATATTCGCAGCTGGTTCAGTTGAGTCAGGCAATTTCTGCGGTACGTCGTGAAGCTATTGCCAACAGTAGTACTCGACAAACAGCTTCTCAGGTGGCCAAGATTCCACTCAGTGACTCATCAATTCACCGGGTTGTCATGAATTTAGATTTTGAAACGTTTGAAGCTGAGGTGGTAATTTACGAAAAAACTGATACAGCTGGTGAGTACGCTACAACAACTCGGTCTGTATCGCTAGAGAAGCCAGATACTGGCACCTTTGAACAACAGGTCAGGGCCGCAAAAGAAGAGTTAACTCAGATGTTATCTAACGAGCTGGGGGTAATAACAAATCAGCTGTTTGGAGCAACGTATGTCAGTGCACAGAATCCTTTACTGGTTCAAGGAGTAATCGTGAATAGTGATGAAGCAGAATTGCTATCGGAGCAGTTTGGCCGGTATTCTACTATTGTCGAGGTCAGAGTGCTCGCCGGCGCAGATACTGCAAAGATTATTTTCAATGATGACCAAAACCAATCAGTGCACGTTACTCTCACCAGACAACCAAGAGAAGAGTTTAGTAGTGTGTTTTTTGAGTCTCCGGACGCAGAGCGAGAATATGATGGTCGACTGGAGTTTTATATTTTGAACGATTATAGATACCGAAATAGTGAAGATAGTAGAACATTTCCAGTAGCCGCTACTTCGATTACTGATGCAACTGAAGAAGAGCTACTTGAATTTATTGTTGACAGTCTGGCTTCCGTTCCTTTTGCAGAATCCATTCCTAACGTAGAAAAGAGACTACTTTCATTTTTGCTTGATAACACAGCAAGATTTGTCGTCCGAGAATCATTGGTAAATGCAGCAGGGTTAGAAGTCGCCACAGCTATAAATTACCCACAAGACGTATCAGAGCAATGTATTTCTCCGACTGATGCAATAGTCATGAACGAATTTATATTACAAGCCTTACTGGATTTGCGTGCTCAGTTTATCTATTCTGATGGTCTATTTTCTTATGAAGTGCCAATATATAAGACTGACTCATATTTTCGCTCTGGCTGTGAAAACGTACGAGACTACTTTTAGTCACCAGCGCACAACATAAACTGAAATATTCTTACTGAGTGACAGTAATAATAGGTATTATATGACAAATACAATTTTATGGATTTTATTCTAGGACTGCTTATGGCAATCAGCGGCATGTTAGGTTTTAATTCTACACCCACAGAAACAGCAGTCGCGCCAGCTCCAGAAGAGCAGATAGTGCAACGTGAGGCACCGACAACAAGTGTAGACAACTCTGTACCAGATATTCCAGATGCCCTTTCTTTGATCGAGTCAAACGTTGCTGATCCAGCTGTGGCAGCAGATGTTGATTTAATGGAAGCAGAAGTTGCTCAAATGAACGACACATCAAACTCTCCTCGACCAACGATTGTCGAAGTAGAGGGTAGCGCAACTCTAGCCCCAGCAGCAAACGTGGTTGAATCAAACACGCCAAACATTCAGACCGCGCTTGTAGCAGGAGGGTGCTTCTGGTGCGTTGAGGCTGATCTTGAGAAAACTACTGGAGTGATAGAGGTGGTGTCTGGTTATGCTGGAGGGTCAACCGAAAATCCAACGTACCAAAATTATGGTGACGGTGGACATCGCGAGGTGGTTGAGGTGACCTATGACGCCAACAAAGTATCATTCGAAGACATTTTGATTGTTACCTTAAAAACGACCGATCCGACTGATGATGGTGGTACGTTTGGTGACCGGGGAGACAAATATTCTGCTGCCTTTTATTACGAATCAGACAGTCAGAGGCAACTTATTACTGATTTGATTAATGAAGTAGATACCTTTGGTCCGTACGATGCACCGTTGGCGATAGATGTAGAAAGTAGGCCAATCTTCTGGACAGCCGAAGAGTATCATCAAGACTACTACAAAGGCACTATTACTAAATTGAAATATCAGTTCTACCGTGATGGGTCAGGCCGAACAGACTTTATTAAACAGTACTGGGGTGAAGACACGAGTCCAAATTTACCTTGGCGTAACCAAGCTACTATGAACAACAACACTCAAAACTACTTTTGGGAAGATTATCAAAAGCCAGACATCGATACTCTAGAGGCAACTATGGATCCAGTCGCGTTTAAAGTGACGCAACAGGACGGTACAGAACGAGCTGGCACCAGTCCGCTTGATAAAGTCTATGAACCAGGTATATATGTCGATGTACTTTCTGGAGAACCACTATTTTCGTCTCGTGACAAATTTGATTCGGGGACCGGGTGGCCTTCTTTTGTGGCGCCTATTAGTCCAGATGCGTTGACTGAACATGAGGATCGCAAGTTGTTCAGTGTCAGAACCGAAACCAGGTCAGCCATTGCGGATAATCATATCGGTCATGTATTTACTGATGGTCCAGCTGATCGTGGTGGTTTGCGATATTGCATGAATGGTGTAGCGCTACGGTTTATCCCCAAAGCGGATATGCAAGCACAAGGCTACGGAGACTTTTTAAATGCTGTATAAACTGATTCAAGTATTGTACCGCTTTTATATGAGCGTAAGTACGGTATACTAGCGACTATATGGAACTGACATTACTACTGCAGTGGGTAGCGATTTTAGCGGCAGCTTTATTTGTTTTAGTGCGGGGAGCGGACTTGTTTGTAGCTGGTGCTAAGCAAATTGGGGTTGCCTTTGGGATGAGTAGCTTCGCGATCGGGGTATTAATTGTTGGTTTGGGAACATCAGTGCCAGAACTCGCCTCATCATTAGCGGCGGTATTTAGTGGTACTAACGAAATCGTTATTGCCAATGCTGTAGGTTCAAATATTACTAATATTTTGTTGATCGTTGGGGTGCTTGCAGCTATGGGAGGACCAATTTTGATTAGTAAAAACCTACTTCAAACTGAGTTACCAATTTTCTTTATCGCCACTGTGCATTTTATTGCGAGTGTGTATGACGGTGTGATTGATCGGGTAGAAGCTGTTCTACTAGTTGGAACCATGGTTGCGTATGTTTGGTACTTACTCTCTTCCTCAGATCCTGATGAAGTACAGGAGCCTCGTGAAAAGCGGGCTGGTATACAAATTAAATCAGTGGCATTTGTGGTACTTGGATTGGGAGCAGTGCTGGTTGGTGCGCACTACACAGTGGAAATGGCAGTTAATATTGCTACCGGGCTAGCGGTGCCAATTGGTCTGGTGTCGATTGCAGCTATTGCGATTGGAACGTCGCTACCTGAATTGTTTGTGTCATTGCAGGCGATTCGTAACAAAGAAACTGATCTAGCAATTGGAAATATCTTTGGTTCAAATGCTTTTAATATTCTCATGGTGGTCGGTATCCCGGGTCTGCTTGCACCGTCTTTTGGATCAATGACCCCGTTGTTGGCTGACCCGGTGGTGATGGAGTTGGGTATTATGATATTGGTTGCCGCATCTCTTATATTGTTTGTCAGCGGATTGGCTCGCCAGATCCAAAAGTGGGAGGGTGTGATGATGCTCCTGTTCTTTACCTTTTTCTTGGTAAAACTGGTCGAGTTCGTCTAACATGAAACAGTGGCCAGAATTATTATTAATTGAAAAGCCGTACAAGATTACGTCTTTTGACGTGATACGGCGTCTGCGTCGTATTTATAGTGATTTGAACAATGGAGCAAAGGCACCGAAACTTGGACATGCCGGTACGCTGGATCCACTGGCTACTGGACTAATGTTGATTGGAGTTGGGGGCGGCACCAAAAAGCTGGCAGATTTGATTAAGTTGGATAAGGAGTATGTTGCTGAAGTGCGCTTTGGTGAGTCACGCACTACTGGAGATATGGAAGGAGAGGTAATTGATTCGTATGATGTTACAGAGACTGCTGAACAAATTGAACAACAGATCATTGTAGTTTTGAGGGGATTTGCGCGCACTCACACTTTGCCAGTGTCTGCGTACAGCGCGATCAAAGTAGATGGCGTCCCGATGTACAAACGCGCTCGTCAAGCAGAAATCACCAATGAAACAATCATCAACATTCCTATGCGACAGATGACTGTGTACGAGGCTGAGTTACAGCATGTCGAGGTGAGTGACAATCGGGCTGTAGCCACGATCCGTTTTCGGGTGGCTAGCGGCACCTACATTCGGTCATTAGCAGAAGAGTTAGGGAGAAATCTGGGATATCCAGCTTGTCTGCAAAATTTGCGTCGCACCAAAGTGGGGGAGTACAGAATTGAAGATGCTTACAATTTAGATGATGTGAAATAAGTGGTAAAATAATATTTATATGGAAAATTTTGGACCAGAAAAAATATCACAACTATCAGTTGACGAAGCTAAGAACAATATTCTTGGAATTATGGGCGTTAATATGCAAACTGGGCGTTATGATGAGGAGCGCAGCGTTTTTATGGGCATCATTGCAAAAGTTGAGGATGGTAAAATTTCGCCAGATGAAGGTCTGCAGCAAGCACAAGCGTACGCTGAAGGTCGACAGGAGGGTTTTGGAGGCTAGTCGAATGATGCCTCAACCACGGCTTTTACGTCACCGCCGTCAGCCTTTCCGGCCAATTCTTTCATAGCGGCACCGACCAGCATACCCATTTTTGATTTGTCAGTGATGCCAAGTTCAGCTTTTTTTGCCGTCACTACCGGAGTAATTTCAGCGATAGTCATCATTTGTGGTAGATAGGTTTCCAGAACAACTAACTCTTCTTTTTCCGGTGCTGCTAGTTCAGGTCTTGCAGCTGCTTCGTACTGCGTGATTGATTCTTTTCGTTGCTTGGCGGCTCGTTTGATCACGGCCATAACTTCATCATCAGAGAGTAGATCTTGCGGGGTACGACCAGTCGCTACTAATTCATTCATAAACGCAGTAAGTAAGCCACGTACGACTCGTAATCGGACTGCTTCCTTGGCTATCATAGCTTCTTTTAATTCGGCTTTGATTGATTCGTGAGATGTCATATGCAGCTAGTGTACCAGAAATGGTATAATATTGCCCATATGGAACTGTTGCTACTAGTCTTGGTTATACTACTCCTGATCGCTAATGTTTTTGTGGTATTTAAGCTTATGCATGGCAGAGGTGGGACAGGGAGTGGTTCTGATCGTGAATTACTTTTGATGCAACGCATCGAAGAGCTTGGTCGCACGCTTGATAGTCGATTGTCGGAAACTAATCGAGCTATGCAATCTGGGAGTCGGGCGCAATTTCGGGAATCGCGGGAAATGATGGAAAATATTAATAAAGAAATGAATGAGCAGTTACGCAACGTGATTGCTACCACTACTTCAGTTGGGGAGAGTAGTAAACAAGTATTTCAAGTAGCAGACCAGCTGCGGGAGCTGCAAGATATTCTCAAAAACCCTAAGCAACGTGGGGTTTTAGGTGAATACTATCTCGAAACTGTCCTACAAAATGTTCTACCGCCTGAGAGTTTCAAAATGCAGTATGCCTTTAGTGACGGGGAGATTGTCGATGCGGCTGTGTTTGTCAAAGGGAAGGTTATACCAGTTGATAGTAAATTTAGCCTTGAGAACTACAATCGCTTCGCGAGTGCTGCAGATGGAGAAGAAAAGGTGAAATTTGAAAAAGCGTTTGTTAATGACTTGAAACTCCGGATTAGTGAAACCGCCAAATATATTCGCCCGAGCGAGAAAACGACCGATTTTGCGTTTATGTTTATTCCACACGAGGGAATTTATTATGATCTGTTGTCAAACAAGGTGGGAGTGAGTGAGGATAATTTAATACAACGAGCGGCTGGCAAACATAAAGTGATTATTGTCTCCCCAACATCGTTTTTGGCTTACTTGCAAACAGTCTTACAAGGCCTCAAAGCGATGGAGATTGAAGAGAAAGCGCAGGACATCATCAAGAACGTTGAGAAGCTCTCAGGGCATCTGGTGCGCTACGAGGACTGCTATCAAAAACTCGGCAACACACTAGCAGCGACGGTCAATCACTACAACGCCGGATATAAAGAATTGAATAAAATTGACAAGGATGTTACCAAGATTACTGGTGTGTCAGGTGGGGTGGATGTGCTGACAATAGACGGTCCTCAGAAAGACGTAAATTAAAAGTCCACCCGATGATGGGTTGACTGGTCTGCTTGTATTACTTGCTGTTGCTCGCTAGTTTTGCTAGTAAAAGCGTATCTGATGGTTCAAGTATCTTAATACACTTATGCATCTGATCTTTACTTGCAAAAGTAAGACGGACTCGCTGTAACGCCTGGTACTCTTTTCTGAATGGTTTTTTTGCTCATCAAATTCGAACTCAGCGCGCGGCACGCCAATTGTTGGATCGATGTGCAAAGAAACAAAGCGCGTCGCAAGATTGACGCATTTGTGACCCAATAAGTGTAACGAGTAGCAAGGAAATTCCTCATATGGTTTATCTAGATCACGAGTTAGGTAAACAAATGCGTACACCAATTCAAAGCCACCAACGTATGACCAGGTGTATGAGTCACAATCTTCTTTGGTAGGAAGTTCACCAAGAGGACTGTTAGGATCGTAGATAAAATCTTTTGGTTCCTCTATTGTGACCGATTTTGGTTTTCTACCAAGCCATCCGACAGGCTTAATACTGTGGGTTACTGTACGCATTACTCCAGATGCTTGCGTAAGCTCAAATTTATCTACTTCTAGCAGTGTCATTCTGATTACCTTTCTAAGGCTGAGTGTAATGTGATGTTCGACATCCTTCCAAAACCTAGTAATATCTATTGCAAATTACAAGCTTTTCTGTATAATCGTGACCACTATGACAACGGAAACTATCAACACTACGCCATTTGCTGTAATCGCTACTGGTGGCAAGCAATATATTGTGCGAGAGGGAGAAACTATCCTAGTAGAGCTTTTAGGTGAGCATGCAGAGGGGGATAAGATCGAGTTTGATGCCCTAATGACTGACGACGGAAAGTCGAGCAAAATCGGCACTCCAATTGTCGGAAAGGTTCAGGCAACCTACCTCGGAGAAAAGAAAGGTAAGAAGTTGACTATCATCCGTTACAAAGCCAAAAGTAACCGGGATCGACGACTAGGTCACCGGCAGCACTACGCACAGGTGATGATCGATAAGATCTAGTGGTCTACACAAAGAATGAAATAAGCGACCAAATTTTGGTCGCTTTTGGTTTGTGGTTTTGGAATCACTATTAGAACGGTATCTCCTGATCAAGTGCGATCTGCCTGAATGTTTGCACAGCTGGATCGTTGGGATTCGTTTTTCGAAAACTAATAACTGAAAGTAAGCAACCAAACCGTCCGTCATCATTATTAAATGCTGTATGCCAAGCAATATGTGATTTCAAATCAGTCTCATGTACAGGCCAGCCAAGCCACGTGCGCCATGCTAGATACTCACCAAGTGAGTAGGCTGTTACCGTGTCGTCAGGCAGTTTTACCTGAATTATCATTGCATTATGAAGGTGCTTTTGTGTCACGAAGTACACTCCGTTTAAGAGATCCATTCCACAATCTATTAGGACACTCAGTTAAAAGTTAAACTGAGAACATGAAAGGAGATTTAGCAAAAGCGGAACGTTTGGAAATAGCGATTTTGAAAGCAAGACAATACTCACTGCGCAGAA
>Ga0136601_1000748_pt1 | contig 12414 bp, 12 predicted proteins | sample AntRauMFilla2699_FD_181020 | JGI IMG/M metagenome (GOLD analysis project Ga0136601, IMG submission 181020) | Saline lake microbial communities from Rauer Islands, Antarctica - Metagenome Filla 2 #699 | ecosystem: Environmental > Aquatic > Non-marine Saline and Alkaline > Saline | place... | reverse complement strand
ACGAGTGAAGAGTATCTTTGGGAAAGAACCACTGAAGGGTGTGAATCCTGACGAAGTAGTCGCGATTGGTGCAGCCATTCAGGGTGGTGTATTGCAAGGTGATGTGAAAGACGTTCTTTTGCTTGACGTCACGCCACTGAGCCTTGGTATTGAAACGATGGGAAGCGTGACAACAAAACTGATTGAAAGAAACTCAACAATTCCAACCAGTAAAAGTGAGACGTTCTCGACAGCAGCCGACAACCAGCCGCAAGTTGAGATCCATGTACTACAAGGTGAACGCGAAATGTCAGCTGATAATAAATCACTGGGACGATTCGTACTTGATGGTATTGCACCAGCTCCACGAGGGGTTCCGCAAGTTGAAGTGACCTTTAACCTGGATGCAAACGGTATCTTGAACGTGAGTGCGAAAGATAAGGGAACGGGTAAAGAGCAATCTATTACCATTCAAAACAGTGGTAACCTTTCGAAAGAAGATATTGAGAAAGCGCAAAAAGAAGCTGAAGCGCACGCTGATGAAGATAAGAAGAAGCGTGAATCTGTTGAAGCGCGTAATACATTTGAAAATGCTATCTACCAAGCAGAAAAAATGCCAGACGAATTCAAAGATAAGATCTCTGATGACGATAAAAAGGTTATTGCTGATGCAGTAGAAGAGGCGAAGAAGCATAAAGATTCTGACGACAAGGAAGAACTTGAGGCAGCCGGAAAAGCACTGAACGATGCGATTATGCCCATCGGTGCAAAAATGTACGAAGCAGCAGCCGAAGAGGCAAAAGCTGAGGGTGCAGATGGTGAAGAAAAGAAAGACGACGAACCAGTAGAAGGTGAAGTTGTCGACGAAGATAAAAAAGAGAAGTAGATCCCCTCTCTTATAAAAGAGACCGGCGTTCGTAAGAGCGCCGGTTTTTTATTTGTAATATTAATTTATTGTGCTATGGTTAGTTTATGAACAGTTTTAATTCATATCAGATTCGACACGAAAATGTCACGAGCAAAATGCTCGGCGGCTTTGCTGATGATGGTATGACTTATCTCAACTCTTAATTGACACAACACATTATTGACACAAGATAAGTCTCCAAGTACCGGAGACTTTTTAGGATAAAAAACTTGGAGACTGGTCTGGTCTCGAAAATACGAGGCCAATACAAGAAAGGAGAGGACTATGGCATTTGGTCTTTCTATGCAGTTTACCGTTGGTGAACTGTGTATAGAAATGGCGCCGTTCTCGAAAGAGGACATGCACCATTTCATTAACCCTGGGCTCAATCAACGTAACGTGAACCGTTACCTTGATCGGCGCCAGTCGCTCACAATTGAAGACGAGCTTGAATGGTACGAAAAGGTTCGTACCGATAAGAGCAGTCTCGTTTGGGGCATCTGGCTTGTCGAAGAAGGGACACGTACATTAATCGGTAATTCGTCACTGACGGAGATTAACGTGAACGGTGCGCTGATTCGTCAAGCAACAAGTGGTTCGTTACTGTTTCGACAGGAGGATTGGCGAAAAGGTATTGCGAGTGCGGCTCATAAGGCACGTACATGGCATGCATTCACTCATCTTGGGATGCACCGAATCATGTCGGCGGTTATCCACGGTAACATCGGGAGTCGTAAAGCACTTGCGAAGTCTGGGTATGAACTCGTTTACGTTGAACGCAACACTGTGTTCATTGATGGAAGTGTTCGTCACCAAGATAACCTCGAGTGTTTGAACCCGAACACGCCTTTCTGGAACCAGTGGTGGGGTACTGATCGTCCAACCAAGCGTGCACTTGAAGCGCGACGTAGAACCCTCGATACCCTCAACTGGGCAGAGAAGAATGTGGAGCTTCTATAAATTCTCCACACCCTCGTTGTCATGCCAGGCAACGAGGGTTTTTCTTTATAACGTCAAAAAGATTGCTGCCCACACCATGCCTGGGTCGGCACGATAGACTGGTGCATAGTACCATGAGCCGTCGTGATTGACGAGTTCTGGGTAAGTTTTGTGACGAGCAATAAGGGCAGAAAATTTATCGTACTGTTCTTGATATTCTGGGCGGTCATAGCGCTTCATAGTATGAAGATAAAATGTCGCGTGCCACGTCCAAAGCGTTGTTCCAGTATACTCCGGCATAATGTACTTCCCCATACCGAGACGATGCTTAAATTCATTATCACGAAAACCATATTGCAGTGGATACGGCTTGTTTAATTTTGCTTTGTTAATATAGTCAAAAGTTTTTCCAGCTCGCTTTTTATCGTCAATGACTTTTAAGAAGAAGGGCATCAATGCACTCTCAGAACTATACGCCGAGCTTGCACGATCGGCGTTGAAATAATCACCGTTCCAGTAAAGTCCGAGAAGCACCTGTTGATAACGCTCAGGAGTATACGGAAACGCATGGGTAAGTTTGAGTTTTTTAACACAGACGGCCATGCGTCCAACTAATGCAATACTATAGGCGCTGCGGTCGTAGAATACGGCATCACGCATTTCAGAGTAGCGTTGTTTTTTCAGGTCGCCTGTTGTTGGCTCGAGGAACTTTTTAATATATTTACGAAGCTGATGCTCTAAAAAGACATGCTCAGTTTTGCTGAGCTGGTAGTTACTCACCACAATAGAATGGAGAAGCCACGGCAGTGAATCGACTGTTCTTTTTTCGGGCTGATTAAATGTGTTTCCTAAATTATCGATACATGATGTCACGCAGTCGGTCTTACGGAACGCATGCATCGCCCAACGTATATTAGCCCGTACGTTATCTCCATGACCAAGTTTAACGAGTGATTCTGAGGACGTACCAAAATCACGCATCCAAAAGAAATCATAATGGCCAAGGCTTGTTCGGTAAAACGTACCGCCCCAGAGTTTATCAACAATTTGCGCGCATATCTCTTTTGGTGTACCTTCAAATCGTTCGATTTTTCCAAAATAACGGTTATATATTTGTCGAAAGAGGGTGCGAACTTGTCCAATGAGAGCCGAGAGTGATCTTCGAAGACGTTTCATTATGCATAGTATAGCACTGATTAGCATAGCCGGTATTATCGGCCAAGAAACGCTCTAGCACTCTAGACATTCAAGTGCTAATTCCCTATACTAATAACAGATGAGTAAACGTGATTATTATGAAGTATTAGGTGTCGAAAAAAACGCCAGCGCCGATGAATTAAAGAAGGCGTATCGCCGTTCTGCGGTAAAATATCACCCCGATAAAGAAGGTGGTGATGAGACGAAATTTAAAGAAGTCAGCGAAGCGTACGATGTCTTGAAAGATTCTCAAAAACGCCAACGATACGATCAATTTGGTCATGCAGGTGTTGGTGGCGCAAGCGGTGGAGGTGCTGGGGGCGGTAATCCCTTTGAAGGATTCGGTGGGTTTAATGGACAGAGTGCGAACTTCGATTTTGGCGATGGATTAGGTGATATCTTTGGTCAGTTCTTTGGTGGTGGTAATCAACGTTCACGTGCACCGCAACGAGGGCGTGATGTAGAAGTTGCGCTTCAATTAACGTTTGAAGAGGCGATTTTCGGTCTTGCACACACAATAGAACTTGATTTGGACGACGAATGTTCTCACTGTAAAGGAACAACTGTTGAGCCTGGCCATGATATGAAAACATGCCCAACCTGTAAGGGTGCCGGGCAGCAAACTCGTGTGATGAATACGATGTTTGGCGCGATTCAACAAGCTGTCGTGTGTGAAACCTGCCAAGGTCGCGGACAGGTACCAGAAAAAGTATGTACAGTGTGTCGCGGTAAAGGAACTGAGCGTCGCAAACAATCAGTGAAGCTGAAGATTCCTGCTGGTATTGATGATGGAACAACTATTCGTCTTGCTGGTCGCGGTGAAGCAATCGGTGGCGGTGAAAAGGGTGATCTTTATGTAAATATTCGCGTAAAAGCCCACAAACACTTTACTCGAGAAGGAGATATCGTCCTTTCTGAAGAACATATTGGCATGGTAGATGCAGCACTTGGTACTGAAATTGATGTTGAAACAGTGGATGGAACAGTTCGTATGAAAGTACCTTCGGGAACGCAATCGGGTACCGACTTTAAGCTTTCGAGCCACGGTGTCCCTCATATGAATAGCGACCGTCGAGGCCCACATATTGTGAATATTCTGGTGGATACACCGACGAAGTTGTCTAAGAAGCAAAAAGAACTTCTTGCCACGTTCCAGGGTAAGAAGAAGTAAACCCCTACGCAATCCCACTAGTGATTGACTTTATGCTTATAATGTGATAGAATAGACCGAGTTATAAGATAATCAGGAATGATGGACAACGCTATGGAAGTAATTGGCAGTAACACATTGATTGATATCATTGGTCACGCCGATGGTGTTCCCGCAAAAGTTGACACTGGTGCAGATAGTTCAGCGGTATGGGCAAGTAACATCATGGTTGACCCGAAGGGTATGCTTCACTTTACGTTATTTGACGAAAGTTCAACTCACTATACCGGAGAAGTTATTACGCGGAAAGATTACGGCGCCGTTGCTGTGCGAAGCTCAAATGGCCAGTCGGAAGTTCGCTATCGTACACATTTTGCTATAATGCTGGGTGGGAAGCGTATTAAGGTGCTTTGTAACCTTTCGAATCGCTCACGCAACCAGTTCCCTGTACTCATTGGACGTCGGACACTTGTCAAGAAATTCCTTGTGAACGTGACGAAGAGGGAAATTACACCGAAACTCAGTAAAGATACAATCAAGGTAAAAAAAGAATTTACCAAAGATCGGTATCGTTTTTTTAAAAAACACCATAAGAACATTACGTAACTCGAGGACTATTATGAAAATTGCAATTTTATCGAACGGAAATGGAAACTACTCGACGAAACGTCTGGTAGAAGAAGCCAAAAAACGTGGTCACGAAGTACGTGTGATTAAGTATCGTGATTGTTACGCCTCGATTGAAAAAAACAATCCTACCGTGAGCTACCAAGGTGAAGACCTTGGGCAATACGACGCAATCATTCCACGGATCGCCTCGTACATGACTCGCTATGGCTCGGCAATTGTTCGCCAGCTTGAAATGCAGGGTATTTATACAGTGTCGAGTTCAATTGCAATTACTCGTTCACGTGATAAATTGCGCAGTCTTCAGCTACTTGCGAAAGCCAGTGTTGGTATTCCAAAAACAGTCGTTTCTCGTAACTCAACTGATATCGATAGTTTAATTGAAAAGATTGGCGGAACGCCGGTTATTGTGAAGCTTGCTCGTGGAACACATGGCAACGGTGTTGTGTTAGCAGAAACCAAAAAAGCCGCTAAATCGGTATTGCAAGCATTCTATCTTTCAAATGAAGATGGAACCAACGTGCTGCTGCAAGAGTTCGTTGAAGAATCAGCCGGAACTGATATTCGTGCATTCGTTGTTGGTGGTCGTGTTGTTGCAAGCATGAAGCGACAAAGTCTTGATGATGATTTTCGCTCTAATCTTCACAAAGGTGGAGAGGGGACGATTGTGAAGTTAACTCCCGAGGAAACAAAAATGGCGCTAAAAGCAGCAAAAGCGATGGGCCTTGCGGTTGCGGGTGTCGATATGATGCGAAGTAATCGCGGACCGCTTATTCTTGAAGTAAACGCCAGCCCTGGGTTTGGTATTGAGAAAGTGACAGGACGTAATGTTGCATTACCAATTATTGAATACGTTGAACAAAATGCGAAACGTGGCAGTAAAAAAGACCGCGTTGGCGCCTAACAACTCACTTCTGTAAAAACTGCTATACTATGCTTATGGTAGTAGCAGCATGATTTGGCGACCACACACCACAGCGATTCTTATTGGCGGTGTTGTACTTATCGTACTCGCTGCAGCAATCGCCTTTATGACCAGTAATTTTTCACCTCGTACAGAGGTGCAGATTGGGAGCGGAATTTTTCAAGTAAAAATTGCCGATACTGACAACGAGCGGACACAGGGGTTGTCGGGCGTCGAAGCACTTCAGGTAAATGAGGGTATGCTGTTTGATTTTATGACTGAAGATACATGGACGATCTGGATGAAAGATATGTTAATAGACCTCGATATTATCTGGCTTGATGCTGAAAAAACAGTTGTTCATATCGTTAAAGATGCTGATCATACTCGTGGCGAAGATGCAGTCTTTATCCCTAACACGGCTGCTCGCTACGTCCTTGAGTTACCAGCAGGGACGACATCTGAGTACACTATTACGGTCGGTTCGAAGGCAGCGTTTGTTCTGGAGGAACAGTAGAAGTGATTGTTATTAGCATTTTTGTATTGATTGCAGTTGCGCTTTTTGTCGGGGCGTTTATTACGAGACGCCGGTTTGGACTATTAGGTCTTGCGCTGACTGCTGGAGCAACGCTCAGTACAATTTGGAGTTACGATGCAGGGCTTGTCGTGTCTGCCACAGGACTTGTTCCAGCTGGCCCCCTTACAAACGCAGTTGCATTGTCGTTGGTTGTGTTAGCACCCGCAGTTGTGTTGCTGTTTCACGGCTATACGTATAAAAATATTATTCCTCGCGTTATTGGCTCACTCCTGTTCACTGTACTTGCGCTGGCATTTTTAGTAGAGCCAATCGGCTATGCATTGCCGCTTCAAGGCATTGCGGCCGATGCTTACAATTGGCTAGCGACAAATAAGAATCTCATTATTAGTATTGGTGTTGTATTGGCAGTGATTGATTTATTTTTCACGAAGCCGGCTAAAAAGGAAAAACGGCGCTGATATTGACACGCGACCTCTGTATCTGTATAGTGTGAGAAGTCTAATCAACAACCATGGGACCGTAGCTCAGCTGGTTAGAGCACCTGCCTTTTAAGCAGGGTGTCGTGGGTTCAAGCCCCACCGGTCCCTCCACGAATTTATCCGTACAGATATAGATTAGTTCCAACTTACCACAAAGTTGTTTTTTAGTTCCACTCCGATTTGGTGTCTGGTACAATTATTGAATGAATAAAATATCCCACGATAGCGAAATTTTAGCAGAAGGCCAGCAAGTTATTACAGCCTGCGCTTTTATTCATCAGGAAATTGAGGGAGTGGAGAAAGTTTTCTTGCCAAAACGTGCTGATACAAAGAAATTCTTACCAGGTGTATATGAACTACCAGGCGGTCACGTAGACTTTGGCGAAGATCCAGTTGCTGGCTTAAAAAGAGAGATTATTGAAGAGTTTGGTATGCAGGTTGAAACTGGGGACCCTTTTCATGTGTTTACATATACGAATGATATAAAACGTTCCCATTCAATTGAAGTTATATACTTTGCAAAGTTTATAAGTAAGCTTGATGGCTTAGCACTAAATCCAGAGGATCATTCAGAATATGGCTGGTTTGCAGAAGACGAGCTTGTAAATGCCACTACGGCAGGCAAAGGTCAAGATAACATAGAGTTCCAAGCTATGCATAAGGCATTTGCATTATTACGGGGTGAGTCTCCACGATTTTAGTTGCGATAGTAATACATACGCCTCAACCCATAAGTTTACCGTAACTACATAATTATTCGTTAGTATGCGAACGTGTTAGTGAAAAAAATTCACGTATCTTGGTGTATTGCGGTTACCAGTGGTAGCTTTGTTGTTGGTGTTGCGATTGCTCCAACGTGGCAGTTGTTTACTTGGTGGTGGTTTGTTGTCGCAACGATATGTGTTGTTGTCGGTTTTTTCTTGCGCCGTGTTTCGGGCCTGCCTTTCCTTATTGTCGGCGCAGTCATAGGTGGTTGCTGGTACGGATCGATGGAGTTTAGGGATAGTCAGATTTATACGAATTTTTTTGGCGCTGACGTTCACGTGGTAGGCCGAATACGCGAAGACCCGACACAACGAAACGGTGCGACGGCACTACAACTCGATAGAATTGTGATGGCCGGTATCCAGCTCGAAGGTCAGCTTTGGACGAATAGCCGTGATCGTATTGAGGTGAAAAGAGGGGATATTATTACCGTGCAAGGCATTATGGATGAAGGTTTCGGCTCATTTTCTGCGGCTATTTACTCATCACGAGTGATCGCAATCGAACGGCCAGTACTGGGTGATGTTGGACGGGTAGTACGCGATTGGTTTGCTGATGCGGTTCGTGTTGGAATCAAAGAACCGCAAGCGAGCTTAGGGGTTGGGTATTTAACAGGTCAAAAAAGTGCGTTACCGGAAGATTTAAGTCAGTCACTACAAATCGCCGGGTTAACGCATATTGTGGTAGCGAGTGGATATAATTTAACAATTTTAGTACGACTTGCTCGAAGATTGTTTGCACGCGTGTCAAAATATCTTTCAACTATGAGTGCGGCGTTTATGATTGTGAGTTTTGTGGCAATGACCGGCTTAAGCCCAAGCATGACACGTGCTGGGTTAGTGGCAGGTTTGAGCTTACTCGCGTGGTATTATGGCCGAGCATTTCATCCATTTATTTTGTTGCCATTTGCGGCTGCAATCACGGTACTGTTTCAGCCAAGCTATGCATGGGGTGATTTAGGGTGGCAGTTAAGTTTCGCTGCGTTTGCTGGGGTAATGGTGGTAGCGCCGTTATTTCAACGATACTTTTTTGGCAAAAAAGAACCTGGGACACTGCGGCAAGTGTTAGGTGAAACCGTTGCGGCGCATATTGTCACTGTCCCTATTATTGTGCCGGCATTTGGATTGCTTTCTAATGTCGCGATTATTGCGAACCTGTTAATTGTTCCGCTTGTCCCGCTGGCAATGCTGCTGACATTTATTGTTGGCGTCGTAGCGCTGATTATCCCTGCAGTTGCAGCAATCGTGGCTCTGCCGGCGACGTGGTTATTAACGTATATGACAGAAACGGCGACGTTCTTAGCTGAATTACCGTGGGCTCAAACTGAGCTTGTTATGGGTGAGTGGATAGCACTACCCTATTACGCGGCACTTGGGGGGATATGTTGGTACATGTGGCGGGTCACGAAGTTTTCACTGCGAAATGTTAACGTGGTCGAGTGACGGCAATGGAACGGGCTGTTTCAGCAATTGTATCGTCGATGGGTTCTGGTGCAAACTCACCGTATTTATTTGTCACTGCTATACGAATGAAGAAGTCGGCGAGACGAGGGTTTTTGGGAAGGATTGAGCCATGAAGATAGCTGCCAATAACATTGTTGTACCGAGCGCCTTCGTGGCCGTCTTGTGAATTATTACCCGCACCCTTAGTGACCGTTCCAAGTGGTGAAACATTTCGACCTAGGGTTGTTTGTCCGCTATGATTTTCGTAGCCAACAATATCGCCAAACTCTTTTGTTGTGGTGACAATATTACCAATAAGTCGTTCATTTGTGCCATGTGTTTCAATATCAAGGACGCCAATGCCGTTGAGTGTTTTTTCTTTCGACGTTTTAAAGAAATTTCCAAAGAGTTGGTAAAGACCGCATACCATCAGCATTGGTGTGCCTGAATCGGCATAGGCTTTTAAACCAGGGCCAATAGCAAGGAGATCATCATATATTTTATCTTGTCCACTATCTTGCCCACCGCCGCCAACAATCATGTCAGCGTCTTTTATGAGGGTATCGCCAATTTCGTGCGTTTTAATAATTGCCTGGTAGCCGTACCATTCAAGCCGGCGCTGTAATACTAAAAGATTTCCATGGTCTCCGTAAATATTCATCTCGCGAGGATACAACTGCAAAATGGTGATAGATTTTTTCTGGCTCATGAAACGACCTCAACAGTAGTTATTTTTGAAAGTTCTTTACGGAGTGCAAACATAGCAGTGTAGGTACAGTAAATACGTTTTGGACGAGTGGGATGAGCAGCAATAAACTGACGCAGTGATCGGGCAAGGTCGGGTTCAACGCGAGTAAACGGCACTTCATCGTATTGAAGACGGAGCGCCATGTCATAAGCACGGATGCCAGCAACCTGTGAAACGCCAGCTTGGGCTAAACTCGTGAAGTCGACATCCCAGAGCCATGACATATCGCGACCATCAGCATAATTATCATTGATGGCGATCATAGTTTCGTAACCTTTGGGTGAAAACGATTGCAAACCAAGTCGAAACCCAGAGGGATTTTTTACGAGCACGAGTTCGAGTGGTTGCCCGTCTACTTCAAGCTGTTCACCACGACCAAACGCCGGGCGAACCTGCGCAAGTGATGAGATAAGTTTTTTCTGGTCAATATCTTTGCCAACAATAGCGCGGGTGAGTGCGAGGGCAGCGGCACTATTAAACACGTTGTATACTCCACGAAGCTGAAGGTCGGTAGAAATAGCGTTGCCATCGATTGTAAACGTGGCGTTAGCTCCTTGGTATGCAGTGAGAATAACATCCGCGGCTGGACGATGTGAAGTGGTAAGAATTTGGCTATGTAAATCGTCATCACTCGGGAAGTGCGAGAGAAGTTCGTCGCTTAATCCGAAGTATCGTACTGTCTTGTCGCTTATTGTGCTGGCGATGGCTAGTACTCGTTGATCTTCACGGTTCAGGACGACGGTGTCGCTGGTGTGTTGTGCAACGGTTTCAAGCATTCGTGCGGTCGCATCGATTTCACCAAAGCGATCGAGTTGGTCGCGCATGACGTTTAAAAGGAGGCTATAGCGGGGTTGGACCGTTTTGACAAAGTGAACGGCATGGGCTTCATCGAGTTCAAGAACGGCAATATCAGCATCGAGCTTACCGTTAAGATTAATGTCACCAAGCAGAGCCGCAGCCACACCACGGGTAAAATTGCTGCCGGTTCGGTTAGTGAACACCTTCAACCCCTGGGCTTCAAGCAGTGCAACGACCATTTTAGTAGTGGTCGTTTTTCCATTTGTACCGCTAATTACTACGACACCTTGAGGAAGGCTGGCGAGTGTTCGCTTAATGAAATTTGGATCTATTTTTTCTACAAAAAGACCAGGTAAGGCTGAACCGCCACCTCGAAGACGAGCAGCCCGACGGACTGCTTTTCCCAAGATTACGACAAAGGAGTGAGGCATATGACCTATTATATCGTATAATGAGGGTATGTTTCTGGTGGGAATGTTCTCATGGTGGTACAGCCACGGTTTAGGAGGTCAATTTGGCCGTATTCGTGATCGGTTAATGGCAACGATTCGCTTCTTTTCGATTGGGCAATTATTGTCGACATTTTTTGCGCCATTTCGCCAAATATCGGCTGGAAAAGTGGCAGGGTCGGCAGCAATGCAGCTCCGAGCGTTTTTTGATCAACTAACTTCACGGATTATTGGTGCAATTGTGCGCTTCTTTACGATTATTTTTGGAGCAGTCACGTTATTCTTTCAGATTATTGGCGAAGTGATTATTTTAGTGGTGTGGATAGTATTGCCAGCGCTCCCAGTGATGGGATTAATCGCGGTCACAATAGGATGGGTGCCGTCGTGGATGTAATGAAGCTATTCAATTATAAAAGCCATCGTGCACAAAAAGCACGCTACGGGCATCTTCTTTCGCCGTGGGGGTTCGTACTTGAGCTGAGCGTTGTCGCACTGTTGATTGGTGGGTTTACGACGGTATGGTTTGGGTTTGCGATTGGCTGGGCGCTCATTGGCTTCGCGGCAATTCCGGCAATGATTGTGGAGTGGTATAAGTACGAACTTCGCGATACACCGATAGTTAAGAATGGCGAACGACTTGATGATGTACTTGATAGCGAAATTCTTGGCATTCTTCCCGATCAAGCGACGCCACAACAACTGGCGGCGCTACTAGCGGGTACGAATGGTGGCATCTTCTTTGCGGTACGTTTTGGAGTGAGCGGAAGTTTTCTTGAACAGCTTATGTCGACAAATCGAGACGATACACAGGCGGTGTATGCCGAAGCACTGCGAATTGCCGATGATGTTGGTGGTCGGGTATCAGCTGGGGTATTGCTGCTTGCGATGGTGCGCCAGCTATCGAATAAAGATACTCTGCTTGGGCACTTGCAACTTGATGAAAGTGATCTCATTCGGGGGATTCAGTGGTATCACCATCTTGGGACAGTGGTTGACCGTCAGCACAGAATGGTCAAACACCCGGGTGGTATTGGCCGAGATTGGTCATTTGGATGGATTCCTCAGTTAACGAAATTTGGCCAAAACATTTCTCAAGGCCGTCGCTTACGGAGCGATGTCCGCCGTGAAACACTACAGGATATTGTTGGTGGATTGGAGAGTGGTCGGGGGTCGCTCGCGATTGTGGGTCAGAACGGTGTAGGGAAGACTGAGTTAATGTACGAACTCGCTTCGCTACTCATGGATACGGAGAGTGATATTCCAGAGCAGCTGCGTTACCACCAAGTGTTTATGCTTGATGCCGGGCGGTTGTTATCTGCTGCTGGTGAATCGGGTCAGCTTGAGGTGCTGGTTGAACAGCTGCTTGGTGAAGCCTATGCCGCGAAGAATATTGTTGTCTGCCTTGATAACGCACAACTCTTTTTTGAAGATGGTGTTGGCTCGGTTGATATTTCGAATCTTCTTATTCCGATTCTTGAAGCCGGTCGTTTGC
>Ga0136601_1000746_pt1 | contig 12432 bp, 4 predicted proteins | sample AntRauMFilla2699_FD_181020 | JGI IMG/M metagenome (GOLD analysis project Ga0136601, IMG submission 181020) | Saline lake microbial communities from Rauer Islands, Antarctica - Metagenome Filla 2 #699 | ecosystem: Environmental > Aquatic > Non-marine Saline and Alkaline > Saline | place... | reverse complement strand
ACCGCCCGGCACAGGCATCGCAAAGCGACCGTTGAACGGGTTCAGCTCCCCGATCTCGGGGGTCTTTTCCACTTGCAGGATGTCGGAGGTGGCGAAGTCGCCGATGATGCGAGCCATTCGTCAGCTCCTTTTCTTGAAGGTGGGGATGGGCAAAGGCTCGGTCACTTGAGGCTTCTCACTTTGGCTTCTTCCACAGGCAGAACTTCGCGTGCAGTGACTCGCCCTCTTGTGACGGTCACTCCGGTGAATTCGGTCGGCTCTGGGTTCTTGAGCCGCCCCACCTCATCTTGGAAACGAGTTCGCATCAACGCCTTGTTGAAGTCCCCCTGGGCCAGGACACACAGGTGGGCTGGGAGAAGATGGTGGCGACTGGGAACCCCTGCGTCTTCCCTCGTGATGTAGATGGGGTGCAAGTTCTTCAAGAGGGCGTCATCCAAGAAGCCACGGTCGCCCTCTACATAGGAGCCCGACACACTGGAGGACTCCGCTTCAATTTCGGACAGGACTCTCTTTGCCCACCCCGTCAAAAGCTGCTTCTTGGCCCCTACTACAACAAAGCCTTTGGAGGAGGTGACGTTCACCCTGCCAAGATACGCCTCGGCATAGATGTCCGATGCGGATGCGCACAGGCAGTTGACGGACACCACGAAGTCCCAATCCGGGTCGCTACGCATCAACGTGTCTGCGGCCGTTGAGATCTCGAACAAGCTCGCGGGCTCGCCGACAAGGCTCGCTTGGGCGGCCTCGATGTTCTCGGGCACAATGTCGATGCCGAGGTAGTCCACGTCAGGGAAGGCGGCCCTGATCTTGTGAAACAGACCACCGCCTCCGCATCCGACCTCTAGGATCTTGGTGACTCCCGCAGGGATGAGTGCAACGACCTCGTCCCAGATGGCCTCCACCTCGGCCTGTGTGTGCCGCACCTGTCCCACATCTTCCCCGTTGGGATCACCCCAACCATACCGACTTTCAAAATCGGCATTCTTCAGGGCGGCTGTGCGAGATTTGCTGAAGTTGATCATCAGTAGTCCGTGTTGGTGGTGTCATTCGCACCGGTGCGGTTGACGAAGTTGTCTGTTGAGGTGGTCCAGTCGTTTCCCGGGCCTGTAGAGATGTTGCCTTGGCACTGCATCCGGTTGGGAGTGATGGATGCCCCAAGAGGCATTGTCTGCACCGCAGAATTTGTGTTGGCCGTGCTGACATTCCCAACCACCGACCACGCAGCAAATGTCCCAGCGAGGAACTGGAAGTTGAACCCGTTGAAGCATTGTCTCACGATATTGGAAGACACCACGATCTCCGTCCAAGAGGACCCCATCAGCATGTTGAGGCCGCCTCCTCCTGACGCTGATCCTCCCGGACCAATTCCAGAGATGGAGTTTCCAATGATGCAGACATCTCGGCAGATGCCAGCTTGTCCCGTGGCATTGAAGGCGATCCCGTGGTCGTGGAAGCCACTGATCACATTGTGGCTGATGGATGCGTCGGTGAGCGCGGTTCCGGTCCCGCCCCCCAAAAACAAGATGATGCCATCGCTCCCAGCCGTGGTCAGCCGGCTAATTTTGTTGTTGCTGACGCTCAACCCAAACACCCCAGCGGCGTTTTGGGACCCCATTTGAACCCGGATGCCGAAAGCGCCCCCGGTCTCATGAACTTGGTTAGAGTCCACCACGATGTTCCGGCAAAGGTTGTCGTCGTTCGCCTGCATGTCGAGGGTGATGCCACCGCTCGACCCGTTTGAGATCTGGTTGTCGCAGATCCGAATGTTCTGCCAGTTGGAATCCACCCCCCCAAGACCAGCATTCCTCACATTGATGCCTTGAGCAGTCGGGTTGATGATGCTGTTGTGACACACGCTCAGGTTGGTCACGCCGCCTCTTGGAAACTCGGCTCCCTCACCAATGGCCAGATCGATGGCTCCGAAGAGGGAGTTCACAAAAACCCCACAGTCGGTCAGACTATTCGAGTCCACGCGAAGGTTGGACCAAGGCCGGGCGTAGTTCAGAGAGATGGCACTGAACCCGAACGTTGCGTCGGTTGCGACATCGGTGAAAGTGTTGTGTGTGATGGAAACACTCTCCATCCGGAGGTCCTGATCATCCCCCGCAGAAGTGGCACTGCCGTAGCAGGCGACTCCGAAGATGGAGAGATCTCGGAACTGGTTGTTCGAGACCTGGATGTTCTCCATGATGGGGTCGTCCCCCAACCAAGTCCCGCCCGTCCCCACATACGTCGACCACAGAAAGCCGCTGTCTGACTCTTCCATGCTGTTGTTCGACACGTCCATCAAACTGAACTTGGTGCCGTTAGGGGAGCCGTTGGGGAACGCGAAGATCCCCACGCAAGCAGCAAGGTTGTTGCCTTGCTTCGCCGACCTGAGCTTGCAACCACGGACGGAGATCGATTTGTGCGGATCGCTGAACCCGGACGCCTGGATGAAGATCCCAATGGCGTAGTGAGGGACACCTCCGCCAACATTAGCATTGCTCTTGATGGTGCAGTCAGAGATGTGCAGGTTCGTGAGCCGTCCATTTCCAGAAGCGGGGTCGGCGGTAATCAAGGCGAACACACCCGACGCGGGGCTCTCCTCAATTTGATTGTCTGACAGCGTCACGTCGTCAAGGTCGCAGTTTACCGCCAACAGTCCGATACCGTAAGCGGACGCGCCACCTGTGTCCCCTGCGTTCCAGGTTATCCGGTTACCGGTGAAGGTCAGATCCTCGAAGACCACAGATGAGGCGTCCTGAGCAGCACCCACCAAGATACCCGCTCCCCGAGTAGATGGGCCTCCGGAGCCAAGAACACCCGGTCGGGAGATCATGTTCTCATTGATGGTGAGTGATGTGACGACACCGTCATAGGTCAGAACAATGATGCCCGTCTGACCGGCATCTGTGATGAGGTTCCGACTGACCGTGAAGCGACGGAGAATCGAGGAGTCACCAGAGCCTCCTGCACCCCCGGAGAAGAACCCGCCGCTGACCGTGATGTTGACACTAGACGACAGACCAAGACTATTGCCGGCGGCACCAATCGGAACCGCTGTGAGAGTGACGGTAGCACTCGACCCACCTCCCCCACTAGCCGATGCGATTGCCGCATAGCTTGGGTTGGTGGCCGTATCGTTCACCGCATCTTGAAAGTTTTGAGCCGTTCCCGCAGGCCCTCCCCCACCAATCACGAACTGGTCTGCTCCCGGAGGGCCTACATCGATGGCCGTGAGCGTCGCACCACCAAATTCGACCTCGTTACCCGCAACGAGGTTGCCAAAAGTCACGCTCCCTGTGGCCTGCTGAACTACCTCAAAGCCGCCCAATGCGATGCCTGTGGTCCCCACATTGGTGATGGTGTTGTCGTTGACAGACCAGTCGCGAGTTTCCCCGTTCCCTGCCAGGAGAGCGATCCCAACGCCCTGGCTGAGATCAGCGGTGGCATTGCCCGCATTCCGGATCTCGTTCCCATTGACCTGAACGTTGTCCATGGTGCCATCGGCCACGGCCATCTCGATGCCGTTTGAGCCTGGGAAGTTGATGTTGTTCCCGTTGACCTGTAGGTTCTCCCAGGTCCCCGCTCGGGAGGTGCGGAGCTGCATCCCGGCCCCGTTGCAAGTTCCGATGATGTTCCCGCTGAAAGAAGACGCTGTGATGGAGGCGGTTTCTGACAGGAGGCGGGCAACGACGCCATTATCCAACCCTGTCCCTTGGATCTGATTCTGATTGACCTCAAGGCCGGCAATGGAGGACAGCCCCGTACCAATACCGCTCGCGTAGGCACAGGCAAGGGCGATCCCATCACGCGCGCCCTGAATTTCGAGGCTGTTCCCGTTGATGGACAGAGCTGCCATAGTGGAGCCAGCACCCTCGCCGAAGACAATCACGGTGATGCCGGCACCCTCGATTGTTTCGAGAGTGTTCCCGATGACGGACACGTTTTTGTAGGAGGAGCTGGAGTTTGTACCTGCGTTCAGAGCGGCCAAGGAAATGCCCGCCGTGTTGCATTCGCCCGAAATGGTGTTGCCGTTGATGGTGACGTTCGACACTTCACCATTGATCACGTCGGAGGGCTCACCGATGGCCATGTTGACGCCGATGCCCCCCACCGACGCCTCGAAGATCGTGTTCCCTGTGATCGTCAGGTTCCTCAGGAGGGCGTCGGTGATGCCCACACAGGTGATGTTGATGCCCACGTTGCCCGGTGTCGTACAGGTGTTCCCTGTGATCGACACCCCCGTCATCTCAGGGCTGTTGCCGAGCCGCATGAGGATGGAGTTCGCACCGCTCTCCAAGGCGTTGTCGCTGATGACAACCCCATTCATTCGCTGGGTGCCGTTCAGGAGATCATCGTCTAGGTCCACGAAGATCAGAGCCGTGACTAGAGTTGTGGAGGTGGCGACGATGGTGTTCCCCGTGACGACGAACCCTTCGGAAGTGATCGAGCCTGGGTTGTTCCGCTGACGGAGGGAGATGCCTCGGGCAAAACCAGTTCCAGCAGGCACCAGACGACGGATGTGGTTGCCGCTCACATTGAAACGCTGGCAGTTCAGGGCGTAGATGCCCTGCACCGCGTAGTCACCCCCAGCTGGAGTGAACGTCGTGCCATCCGGGTTCAGGAAGAACCCCATGTCGTGGATGGTGTTGTTCGAGATGACGCCACCCAAGGCGTAGTACAAGAGCACCGCACACCCCCCTGCACCCGTCAAGGTGTCGGAAGGCGGGGTGTCTCTGGCGATGTGGTGGAGAATGTTCCCAACGACCGAGACGTTGAACACCGGATCTGTAGCCGAACCCGTGGCCGCGACTCCGGTGATGCAGTTGAAAACTGTGTTGCCACTGATCTCAATGTCTGAAGGGAACTCGCCCGCACCGGAATTGACGTTGATCCCGAGTCCGAAAATCTCGATGTTGTCTCCAATGTGGCCGTCGATCACATTGCCTGAGACGACACCCTCTTTGACGTTGTCGTTCATGTTGATGGCGACCGAGGAGATGCCCTTGAGGACATTCCCGACCACTGAGAACTGTTGGAGTGGGGTGGTGACATCCCCATCCAAACGAATGCCCGATGTGGTGGCACCTTCGAGGCCATTGAAGGAGCAGTTCGACACCGTAACGCCGGCCAACCCTTGCAGCGAGACCTGGGTGATCCCACCCTCGAAGGTGCTGTCGGACACGAGGACGCTCTCAACAATGAGACCCGTCCCATTGAGAAACACGGACGCCAAAACGGGGCTGAGGTAGGTGTTGCCCGTCAGGACCACTTCTGACACGGTGAATTGGGTACCACCTGCGTCGAAGTTGGCCACGTAGACCAGACCTCCCTCAAAGGTGGTCCCGGTGACGGTAGGGCCGTTCTTCGCCTCGATCTGGAGGGAGACACCCGTGCCGTCCAACGTGTTGTGGAAGCCGTCGAGGCGGCAGTCCGTGATCTTCGTGTAGTCACCAACGACTTGGATACCGGTGGTCAGCTCGCCCGGCGTCCAGGGGTTGCCGTCATCGTTGCGGGGGTTGTAGATGTCACACCCCGAGATCTTCGTGTGGTCGGCACCCGAGACGATCCCCACGAGGCCCGTGTCTGGGTGTAGCACTACGGTGCAGTCCGCAATGATGTTCTTGAGGCCGAGAGACACGATCCCTGTGACCGTCTGTTCGATCTTGCAACCTTGGATGCGACTGCTCGCCCCAGAGGCGACCACCCCCTCCTGTGAGAGTCCGATCAAACATCCCTCGGCGGTCACATTGGAAGCACCCGAACGGATGTTGATGCCGATGCCCAGCTCGTCGGTCTCGTTGTAGAACCCATCGATCTGACAAGAGTTCGCGACACCTTGGTCGGAGCTGTCCTCCGAGAAATTGATGCCGACGGGAATATCCCCGGTAGGTCCTGAGAGCCACCGGCGAGTTGTCCTGATCTTGCAGTTGCTCGCTGTGCCGAAGAACCGGAGGAACTGGATGCCGTAGATCGCACCACTTGTGTCGTCCTGGCTGGACAGCTCGATGTCGCAGTTGGACACCGTGGTGTGGTCGCCGCCTGAGCGAACGGCAATGCGACATACATCGAAGATGCAGGTGTCGATCAGGACGTGTTCGCTGGTGGAGGAGGCGATCTCCACCCCAATGAGGGTCGTCCGGATCAACGTGTCGCTGATCCGCATGTTGGGGCAGGCACCCGCGAGGTTGATGCCGACACCGGAGAAGTTGGTCGTGTCGAGGAAGCCTTCGACGTGACACCCAGAGATCACGATGTCTGCCGAACCGTTCACATCGATACCGATCGGAGCCGACCCAGGCCAAACCGAGCGGAGGTTTCGGATGTCGTTGGTCGTGAGCTTCGCCCCATCACAACTGGAGAGGGTGATGCCCACCAACCCGGTGGAGCTGGACAACTCGATGTGGTTGTCTGACAGAGCGATCTCGCGGCTTCCTCCTGCCACGAGACCTTGAGTGACGTTGGTGAACGAGCACCCCGACACAACGGCCCGGTTGCCTTCGAGCTGAGCACCAAGGAACGCTGTGTTGATGACGCAGTTGGTCATCTTGAAGTCGTCGATGGTGTCGTCGTGTCCGACGCCGACACCAGAGAGCGCGACATCGTTGTAGAACCCGGAGATGTTGCAGCCGTCGAGATGCACGTTTGAAACCGTGCCGACATTGGCGATCCGGATCCCAGAAGGGTTGTTGCCCGCTGTCCAAAGGGTCCGTAGGCAGGAGATCTCGCAGCCCGCAACAGAGATGTTGGACCCAATCTCCAAGCTGATCCCCGTGAGCGCACCCGTCGTGGCAGAGTCATCAGTGCTCAAGATGATGACGTTGTCCTTGAGCGTCATCTGCCCGCCGCCAACTGTGAGAGCTTGGCGTGCATCGGTGAGAAGACAGTTCTCCACGACCAAGCTGTTCACCCAAGCCACCACCGAGTCGGTGAACCCGTCGATGGTGCAGTTGGAGAGGACGCAGGACCCTTCACCAGGAGTCGCGCTGCCGGCCGCTCCGTTCAAGCGGATGCCTCTGGTGCCGGCTGTGCTTGCCACAGCCGTGATCCGAACATTCTCAATCACGAGGTCCGTCGGGCGCTCGATGGTGAAGGCATCGCCGTCAATCCCCGTGACCACACAATCCCGGATGACGGTGTTCGTGTTCGCTGTCCCTGAGAGGTTGACGATGCCCGCCCAGTTGGGCCCGGAGGTGCCGAACGTGCACTGGTCGATGCGCAGCCCATCCACATTTGAGGAGGACCCAATGGCTGTCGAGGCCCCTGAAGAGGCGATGAACCCCAGGTTGATGAACTTGATCCGGGACTGTCCGTTGAGATCAAAAAGAGGCGTGACGAGAGCTGTGTTCGTGAACACGCCCGTGCCATCCCCCTCGAACACAACACCGTTCACAGGAATGGTCTGTGTCGTGGCGAGGTCGATGTTGCCGCGCACAATGATCTTGTGGGTCTCGACCGGATCCGAGCCGTCACCGGCGTACAGATCCAAGTAGGCCAGCGCTGCTTCGAGCGTGACGAACTGCGCCTCTGAACGCTGGTTGAAGCTTGATCCGGCCGACCGAACCGTCAGAGACACCTTGCGGTCGAGGTTGAACACGAAGAAGCGCAGGTCACGCGAGCTTGTGATGCCCGCACCATTGGTGGTGATCTCCCATAGCAAGATGGGCTCTGCCGCCAGAAGAGGGGCGGTGGGTGATGTGGTCAGCACACCTGTGCCGGAGTCCAGGTAGACGTACTGGGTCGCAGAAGGCGTCAGCGCCACCTGAAGACCGCTCACGTCTGTGACGGTGCCTCCCAAGAGCGCTTCCGTTGTCGCGTCCAGCTCGAACACCAACCCCACGGAAGACGTGAAGAGACCGCCGTTGACCAGACCGTTGTTGCGGCCAGCACTGGCAGAGCCAGCCAGCTCCTCCAGCGCCCCTTCCACGTGATCTGACGTGAAGAGGTCCGCAGCATCCACAACGTGAATCGCCCGAGCCTCATGGGCCCTACTGGGGTCCTGAATGTGAACCCGCAGTCCTTCCTGTCCACCAGTCGGATGGATGAACGCGTTGGTTTCGATGGACTCGCTGGAAGCGAGGCCGCCACCAACGGTGATTGTGCCGGGATCATTTGGGCGAGGCATTGGTTCCCCAGGGAGCGTGCTGCTGCATAGATGAAAGCATCGAAGGTCTACCGAATCAGCTCAAGGTGAGGAGCAAGCTACGCGTCCGGTAGAGAGCCGCAGCGGAACGGTTATCGGTGTCGGTGAAGCGGATGGTGTTCTCGTCATCCAACTCGGCGAACCTGGACAGAACCACCAGCAGGATCTCGCCCTTGCGGTAGAGAACGGTGTCTGTCGTTGCCTTCGCGAGGAAGGGCGTGAAGACCTTGTGCCGGCTCACATTCGAGAGGTTCTGGGCAAAGGCATGAGGACGGTAGCTCCCCACGTCTGCCACTCGGTAGTGGGCCCGGAACTCGGCGTCCTTCGCGAGCGTGTTGAACGACCGGTCGCCCGTGCCGTCCGGCGGAGACACCGCATGAAGCTTCAGGAGGCCCGTCTCGGCATTGAAGTCGTCGATGCTGATCTGGGCAGTGGCCGCGAAGTACCAATCCCCTGGGAACGAAGTCGTACCACCATCGTTCATAGCGATCTGATCGAGCGGGTTGTCGTAGGGGAAGGGGATGTCCACCGAGCCTGGACCAACGGTCCCAGCCCACAAGCCTTGGTCCATCAGGAGTGGCTGGATGCTGATGGGGTCTTCCATCGTCGTCAGCGCACCGGCCATGACGCCCACCGTCTGTGGAGCGTTGCTGCGGTAGTAGACGCCCACCTGATAGCCGCCACCCGGCGCGCCGTAGTTCGGAACAGGATCCTGGCCGAAGTACGTCACGTCCACCTGCGTCTGACCCGCGCCCGTGAGGGCCACTGTGGTCACGAGCTTGCGCTCTGAAGAGCCCCAGGTGGTCAGCAGGGTGTCCACAGCACGAGGGCCGCCACCCGTGCTGTCTGTGACACCAGTGAGGAGCGCTCCCGAGCCGAACAGACGCCGGAGCGTGCAGATGTCCGTAGTGTTCTGCGACACGAAGTTGTCGGTGATGGGGGTGCCCGAACCAATGCCCGAGCCGGGCAGGTTGGCGACGTACTCGATGCCCACCTCCCGTCGACGGTCCCGGAACTTCACCGGAGTCAGCGTCTCGTAGTCTGTCGGGCGTTGGGAGGTGTCGTTCTCCAACATCGCACCCAAGGGCTGGTAGACCGATTCGGGCGTCAGCTGTTCGTCGGGCGTGTCCGTGAGTCCTACACCCAAGGGGTAGGTGAACTCGATCTCCACGAAGATGCGGCGGATCGAGCCATTGTCAGTGCCTGCGTCGCCCACCATCCGGTGATCTAGCACTCCGGGGTCGCCTTCGTTGACCACAGAGTCGTTGCGGTCGAGCACGATCTTGGCGTGCGGCGTGCCCATGCCTGTGACCAACTTGGTCTGCACGACCTGGGGCACTGGGTTGGTGTAGTGCCCATCATCGTGAGTGATCACGTTGATGTCTGTGATGGCTGATCCCGGAGGCGCGTAGTTCGCGATGAAGCCACCAGGAACGGTAGAACCCGATGGATCAAAGTCACCCAACGTTGTCGCGTTGAGCGCGGTGAGATCGATGTTGATCTCGTCGTTCTCTGCCCAACCTGCATAGGCACCGTTGGCCTGGGTGTTGTACAAACCCGGGTTCGCGCCCACCGTCGAGGTGGGGAGCACTGCGAACACCGCACGTTCAACAACCGGAGAGTCACTGAAGCGTCGAGCGATGTGGTCGAAGCTCCGGATGGTCACACCACGTGTGGTGTCGCCACTGAGAGGGGGAACGCCGCCGTCGCCGCCGGAACGTCCGATCTGGTTGCACACGAGGAACCGTGTGGACACGTCGCCGGATCCACCACCGAGAGTCTGCTTGTCGGCCGCGTCGATGGCCCAAGTGCGGGTCGTGCCGTCCAGCAAGGACTTCATCTGGAAGTCCAGCTCGGAGGCCATGTCGTGACCCATCAGAGCCACGTGCCGGCGGAGGTCGAGGATGTCGTTTCCGCTGATGGCGTCGAAGAACAGCGCATCGGGTCGATCGCTCTCCCCTGCGGGAACTGCTCCTACAGCGGGGCTGACGAATCCGGCGTGGCTCTCGGAGAGCGCTCCGTTGGTGTTCGTCTGGGGGTCCCACCCACCCGATCCAGACGCATCGTTGCGACGGAACACGAAGCAGATCGGGATCGCGTAGACGTAGCCATCCACAGTGCCGAGAGCGGCAGCGGCGGCAGGCGAGCCGTCGCCCGCAACCCACAGACCCGCATCTTCCACATCGTAGGCCACAGCAGAAGAGCTACCAGCGATGGTCGTCTTGTCTGCTGGGACGAAGGGGTAGCCGGCAACAGGTGCTAGGGTTGTGCCTTGAGCCAGCACAGCAGTGTTGCTGAACCCGTCAGACTCCGTCTTGAAGTTGACGGCCTCCGACGCGCCCGTAGCTCGGACACGGTACTGAATCTGGATGCGCTTGCTGGTCTCGACCCCAATGGCGGGGTCTGCGATGTCGTCCGGAAGAGCCACGCCCACAGGGGAAAGCACGTTGCCGTACCTGTAGAGTGTGTCCTGGCTGGGCTTACCGGCCTCATCCACACCGCCCACCAGGGTTGCGCCGGATGGGATCAACACGAGCGCGACAGAGCTACCCAAGGCAACCGCATTGCCGGCTGTACCTGCTGCAACTGCCCGGATGGTCACCGTGTCCACACCATCAGAGCTGGCAGTGACATCGGTGAAGCTGTTCGGAGGCGAGCTGTTGATGGCCGCTGCGATGTTCGCTGCGGTGGCCGCAGGGCTCCCACCGATGGTGAACTGGTCTACACCGGGAGCACCTGCCACCGCAGTCAACGTGTTCACGCCGATGGTGATGGTGTCGAGCGCAGAGGGAAGCGATGCCACCGTGATGGTCCCGCTCGCGTTCGCAGAGTCACTGATGATGGTCTGCCAGACTTCGAGGAACACGAAGTCTGTTCTCTTCACGTCGGGCGGAGCACCGCCATTGACGGGAGCTGCCTCAAGCTGGATCAGGTTGAGGTCGTCAGCGGTCGTGTCCGTGTACTCGATGACGAGCGGCCACCCGTTCACCATCGCCATGCGCTTCGACATGTAGAAGGCGTCCGTGACGAACGATCCTGCCCCTGTGGCAGGTGTGAGGAAGTCGTCGTAGCTGTCACGACGCTCTTGGCCCTTCAACCACCCAGAGGGAGCTTGCTCGCGACCGAGCACCCTCTGCATGGTCTTGACGATGTCGGTTTCCAAGATCAACTCGGAGTCCAGCACCGGGGAGCCGCTGCGGTAGACGATGCCACCCCAGGAACGCTCCTCAGGACGCAAGTAGCGTGAGGTTCCAGCTCCGGTCAGGTACTTGTCGTGGTCGGCCATGTGATCCTGCTCCGAGAGGTGACCCTACCCATGTGGGCGTATAGAGCCGCTACCGTTGGGTCCCTCGTTACAAGGGAGGCGATAGGGTGGCTACCGTCTCGAAGTCGGCCGACGACATGAGCTTCCTATGGGGGTCTTTCAACAAGACCGGCCTGATAGGCAGGCTACCGAGACAGGGTTGGGTTCCGGGGACTCCCGAGTAGTGGGTCCATGAGGTTCCATCGCGTGAGCTTCGCACCCCCCAAAAAACTTCTACCGGCTCCTCTTGGAGGACCTTGGAGGGCCCATGGTCCCAATCTGTGTTGCTGTCGTTCTCCACAACCACGACGGAAAGGTTGCCACCACCGCTCGTCGACATGATCCAAACTCGTGGGGCCTCCCCGGCGGAAAAGTTGTTCCCGAAGACGGTGATCTGGTCTTCGACCTCGACAACACCGTTCCTTGAAACCTAACGAAACCTCCTAATGAGGAGATCAAGCTGGCACCAAGGATTCCACCGTTGCCGGTGAAATCCCCCGGTCTGAACCAACCCGAAGGTGGGTGCCGGGTTCCTGCTTCATCGAGGTCTGCCTGACCAACCGAAGTTGATCTGGTCTCACGTCCTCTCCACAGGCGTTTAGGGAGTCCGTCGAACTGGCGGCCTCCTGCTTCCCGAAGGAAGCCAAGATGTTGATGGCGGCATTGAGGTCGGCATTGGCCTCATGCCCGCAGTGCTCCGCAAGGCACCGGAACTCCGACTGGGAGACTCGATTGCCGTTCTCGACGTGCCCACAGGACGAACACCGCTGGCTGGTGTAGTGCGGGGCTACAGCTACGATTTCACAGCCGTACAGCTTCCCCTTGTACCCCAACAGGCGACGAAACTCCCCGAAAGCAGCGTCCAACACGACCCGATTGAGCCCCCGCTTTCCGCGACCGCTCCGGGTCATGTTCCGCACTTTCAAGTCCTCGATGACTACCTTGCCGTGGCTCTTGGCAAGCATAGTCGTGGCCTTGTGGAGTACATCACGTCGAACAT
>Ga0136601_1000745_pt1 | contig 12444 bp, 11 predicted proteins | sample AntRauMFilla2699_FD_181020 | JGI IMG/M metagenome (GOLD analysis project Ga0136601, IMG submission 181020) | Saline lake microbial communities from Rauer Islands, Antarctica - Metagenome Filla 2 #699 | ecosystem: Environmental > Aquatic > Non-marine Saline and Alkaline > Saline | place... | reverse complement strand
AGATCGTCACGTTTGACTTGCTGACCCAAGACGTGATTCGAGGCATCGTCAAAATTCAAGTCCAAGACGTCATCGAGCGACTCGCCAACAAAGAAATTAAACTTTCTCTCACAAAAGAAGTCTACGAGTACCTCGCTCAAGCTGGCTACGATCCAAAATTTGGCGCGCGACCGCTCAAGCGAGTGATCCAGAGCAAGATCTTGACCCCGGTGGCCAACATGATGGTCGGCGAAGGCATGTTGCAGGGTGGAACCGTCAACGTATCGGTCAAAAAAAGCAAAACAGTAGCTGCTGGAGTGGCAGAGAATATGCTTGCATCCGAGCTGGTGTTTGACATCAAGAAAAAAGGGCGAACCAACCTTAAAAAACCAGTTGTTAAACGCACGACTGTACCAAGGAAAACAGCCGTGCTGGCGTAATATATTGATCTATGGAACCCAAAACCCAAAACCAAAAACCCCAGAAAAACCCTAACTATAACCAAGCACTAATTGTTATTCTCGTTCTGGCAGGTTTGGTTGGTGTTGGCTGGCTTGTGTTTACTAATATTTCTGAGCCAGAACCGGTGCCTGAAGTTGGAGAGCAGCCGCCTCAGTTTGTCCCAGCTGACTTTGCTGAACCAACCTATCCGCCGTCTGACATGCCGCCACCGACCTCGCCCCCACCAGGTCAGTAGTGTGATTCAGTCATCTTTTTACGATCTCTCGCGGTTGATTAAAATTAGTGTCGGTACCAGATTTAATCTGAGACTGACTCTTTTAGTCTGAGGATCCGCAAGACTGACTGATCGATTCGATTTTCGCTTAATGTGCCGTCTTGTACGGCGGCGATAATGGCGTCGCGGGCGGACATGCCTTGGTTGGGTTCGGCGGCAAAAAGGATCAGGTCGGCGCCAGCGTTGATTGCCTTAATGGTAGCTTCGTCCGTCGACCACTGGTTGGTAATTGCGCCCATGGTCATGTCGTCGGTAATGATCACGCCCGCAAACCCAATCTGTTCGCGTAATTGCGTAGTCAAAAGTTTATACGACAGCGTGGCGGGGAAGTCGGGGTCGATGTTTGGCAGCAACACGTGCGCCGTCATGATGGCTTGGTAGTTTTCGATGGCGAGCAGGTCGGTGAACGCCTGCACATGGGTGGCAAACGTGGTGGTCGACACATCAACTACGGGCAACATAAAATGCGAATCCTCCGCGGTATCGCTGTGGCCAGGAAAGTGTTTTGGTACGGCGATAACGCTGGAGTGTTTGTGACCATCGATCAGCTCGTTGGCAAAACTGGTGGCGTGGCTGGTGCTGGCAAATGAACGTTCGTACAAAAAAGAATCGGTCCCACTCGCAAAATCAAGCACTGGCGCCATGTTCATATTGATCCCCAGGCGTGCCAGTTCAGCGCCCCGCAGTGAACCGACAGTGTGCGCCATGGCCCGAGTAGTCAAATCGCGCTGTCTGAGCTGGATAAATTCGTCGCTTGCGAGTCGACTGACAACACCGCCTTCTTGATCGATGCTGATCAGTGGTGTGATGGCACTGGCGTCGCGCCAAGATTGGGTCCACGTTGCAACCTCGTCAGTTTTATCCCCCGGCACCTGCATAATGATCACGCCGCCAAAGTGATACAAATCTAGCATTCGCATGGTGTGTTGATAATACGCTCCTTCCCAATGCCCAATCATGATCAGCTGCCCGACTTTTTCTTCGAGGGTTAAGGAGTTGAGGATATCGCGGGCGGTGGGTTTTGCAGGTGTGTTCGTTGTGGTGTTGTCGGTCGCCAACACCACACTGGCGTTTTGCCCCCGCGAAAAAGTCTCACGATCAAACAAAAAACCACCCGCCACAAACACCACTAGCAATCCCGCTGCAAACAAAGTCACTACCGCTCCACGCAAAGTCATGTGAGTATCATAGCATTTTACAAAAAGCTGGTTTCAAGCAGTGTCACGAACAGCGGTGTTAACTTCGTTTTGATGTGCGCCGGAGTTCGGCTGGTTAGAACAGCTATTCTAGAGGAAGACTACTGTTTTATACCCAAATACTTCAGGCCTGCAGCTAGTTTGGTATAATAGTAATACATGGGTTATCTATCACGACACAAGCAAGAATTACCAAAAGCCAGAGAATTTTATGATTCAGTTGGTAGTGTAGATTGCCCGTATTTTAACACCAAGGTGACGTTTAATGCTAAAGGATTCCATCATCTGCAATACTCGGCTGGGAGTGAACGAACCAAACAAGCCCAGCTCTATAAATTTGCCTTACTAGAATCAGCAGTAGAAATATTGAAACATTCAGGGACGGTACAACAATACCGCCAGCAACTCGGTACAGTCGGACATAAGAAAGGGAAGAGTGGTTTGCGTGACACCAATATGATGACGTACTGGGCATTTGAGGCAATTGTGGGTAAGAATGAACCTGAATTCCGGCGAGTAAAAGTAATTGTACGTCAAATTGGAAATGGTGAGCCACATTTCTGGAGTGTAATGTCTGATACAAATCTACGCCGTAAATCCAACTATAAACTCGCTACAGATGATGTGCTTGACGACTGAGTAGGCAACAAAAAACTGCTCCGTAGAGCAGTCCTTTGGTATGCCTGGCTTCAGCTTACAGAATCTGTTGGCTGAACAAGGCTTTCGCCCACAGGCATATCTATACAATATGCTTAGCTGTGGGTTTAGTCAAGAGTAGTTATGTGCGCCGGACAAGATTCACCCGTCCGCTGGCGCTCCCGAGTACCTTGCTTCGAATCCGACCGACACAAGTCAAAATTAAAACCCAGCAGATGCTGAGTTTTAATTTCGATGTGCACTGGAATACAAGAAGTTAGAACCAGTATTATCGAATCAGGTTATTGTTTTCTTCCAACTTGGACTGAGAAGGATCTTGCTTTATGATAAAATTGAAATATGAAACGTAAATTATGGCTAGCGGTGTCATTCATTGTCGGGGTCTATTTATCCCTCTACACTTGGCACTGGGTTATATTTATACTGAGCACTCTAGCTATTACAATTTGCGTGTATTTTGCTGGTATAAACTCCGTACATACATTTCAGGCACTTAGACATTCTCAATATAAAAAATTTTTTGGAAAATTATTAGTTTCAATAATTCTACTCATTTTGACATTAGGGATTTGGTTAGTTTCGATTGGGTCTGGGGTATTTACAGGTATGCCTATACCACATTTGCGAACTAATATTATTACTAACAATTGTTCTTTGAATGTTTCTAATGACATTGCTGACCCGTGGTTTTATACACGTGGGTGTAATATTTCTAAAGATGAAAAAATTGCTCTATTACAAAACGACCATCGTTTTTCATTCGTTCAGCAACAGTGTGAAAACAGTCGGGGCGATAATGATTTTAGTGGTTGGCTCAATTGGGACGAGGTTACTTGTAGTGATTTATTAAAGTAAAAGATTTGACAGGTTCGAACTTGCAATCCGCCCTAAAGAAAAAGTCCCTATAAATAGGGACGATTTCACTTGTGCGCCGGGGAGGAATTTCTCTCATTACATGAGCGGTATAGGTTGTCACGATTTTTCATTCTTCAAAATCGATGGCAACCTTTTCGAATCCTCACGAAAGTGACATTGAGTCACTTTCTCCCGGCACCCAAAATTAAAACGGCCGAAGCCGTTTAATTTTGTGCGCCGGACAAGATTCGAACTTGTGTAGGATAAATCCGACAGGTTTACAGCCTGTTGCAATTGACCGCTCTGCCACCGACGCAGTTGTTGGGTTTTTGGGTACAAATTTATACGCTAAATTCGTGTCGATAAAGTAACACACGGCGGGCATATTGGAAAGTGGGGCGGGGTAAGTATGGTACGATTTTAATAACGAAAACGTATGAAAATCCGCGTATTAAGTGTCCTTGCTCTATCGCTATGTCTGCTACCTTCGAGTGCTATTTTTCAGTATGCAGAAGCCGGGGTGGAAGTTTCTCTGCCTGGGGAAACCCAGCGGACTATGATAACGCTCTGCAGTGCCGAACATAACGCAGCGCTTGCCGCTCTCGATACTGAAAGTAGTGGCTTTTCGATGGCTCCTATCGTCTGTGAACCTAATGTTCCTGCAGGCTACCGCACTGTCGGCGCTCCTGAGTTGGTCGAATCTGTAGTATTTGCTGGACAGGGCATTATGAATACACTTTACGCACTAGAACCGATCAACCCTGCCCAAACACCGCCACCTGCAACTGCCGACACTGCCCCCATCACAAATACAGGAGCAGATACCCAGACCCAAACCGCACCACCACCCGCTGCCGCTCCAGTCCAGGGTGGTTTGGTGCCGTGTGGTGACGATGGTGAAGAGCCATGTCAGATGTGTCACTTTGTGAGTTTGGCTAGTAACGTAAATGGCTGGCTGGTCGGAGTCCTGAGTGTGGTTGCAGCGATCATGTTTGTGATTGCAGGCTATCGTATATTGACTGCCGGAGGCAACCCTAGCGCGCTCAAAGACGCCAAAACAACCATTCTAAACGTCTCGATCGGGTTTGCGATTGTGGTGGGTGCGTTTTTGTTTGTCAACTTTATAATGAAGTCACTGCTACTAGGCGGCGGCCCAGTTGCACCCTGGACTAGTATTGCGTGTGTGCGGCAGCCAAATTTTGCGGATTTACCACCGTTTGTAGGATTTCCTACGGCTAATGGTTCACGAGGAACAGCCCGTAACACCGGCGTGTCGTTCGACGCTAGTCTCATGGCTGGTGTTGCCGGTCTGTCTGCGCCAGATGATGTGGTGCGACAAGCTGCTGCAGCAGCTGGATTGGATGCTGAGCAAACCAGAAATCTACAAGCTCTTATGCGTGTTGAGTCAGGTGGGTGTAGAAACAACGTCAGTCCCGTTGGCGCTCTCGGGTGTTTGCAAATTATGCCCGCTACGGCAAAACAGTATGACTCGTCATTGAATGGTTTGTCTGAGAGTCAGGTGCGTGACCGGCTTCTTGACCCCAGTTACAATATCTCACTGGGGGCACGGATTTATGCTGACTTGTATCAAACATTTGATGGTGATGAAATTAAAGTCTTTGCCGCGTATAATGGTGGACCGGGTGCGCTTAATAACAGTACTGACTGTCCCGGGTTAGCACGCTACCAGTGTGTGTGGGACAGTCCGGGTTGTCATGATAAAAATGGTCCTACTGGGCGAACTGACTGCGTGCCAAACACTGGATATATCGAGACCAGAAACTACGTCCAAAAAGTACCAGCAGTAGCAGCACAGTTGCAATAATCATTACAAAACATGAAATATATATCACGTACATTTATTACGCTCACTCCGATTATTTTCCTGGTTTTGCTACTACCTGAAACTACCGCAGCCCAGGGAATAGCCAACGTCTGCAACGGTCCTGACTGTTCATCGTGCCATTTGGTTGACTTGGCAAACCGACTGATTGCGTGGCTGATTGGTTTGGTAACTATTTTATTTGCCGTTTTGATGGTGATGGCTGGGTTTGGGTTGGTGACTTCAGGCGGTAACCCAAGTGCGCTCACTGCCGCCAAAAGCAAGTTCACCAACGCCTTGATCGGGTTTGTGATTGTGTTGGCGTCGTGGCTGGTGGTCGATACACTGATGCGCGGATTGGTGATGAATAATGGAAATATTGATGGTTGGGGACCGTGGGCACGGGTGCAGTGTTGGAATCAGACAGAAATGGAATCGCTCCCCGAGCCAAATGATGCGAACACTATACCATCTGGACCGGTTACTGTAGGTGCGGTCACATTTAGCGCGGCGGGATCTTCTCCAGAATCAGGAGAAGATGCAGCTCGACAAGAATTAGCTGCAGCGGGTGTGCTCGACGGAGGAAATGTAATCTCGTACCGAGGAATGCGCCAGGTGGCAATAGATGGCGTGGTGCAGATGAACAACGAGTGCAACTGCGGCTTGACGGTCACGGAGGTGACTGGCGGCTCTCATAGTAAATCAGGAAACTACCGACACGATAATGGGTACAAGGTTGATATCAGAACGAGAGATAATCCTGAATTAGTAAATTTCGTTCGTAGCAACTTTACCCAAACGGCCTCTTGGAGTACTGGTGAAGAAGTGTTCCAGCGTGTTACCAACACCGGTTTACAAAAATGTGCCTTCCACACCACTCACCTTGACTGTCAGTTTGTCCCTGGTGATTAGGTGTAAAATCACAATTATAAAGAGAGGGGGTATATGTTATCCAGCACCGCTTCGTTATAAAGTTTGGTATCATGGTGTGTATGTCAGAAAACTCAAACAACATTGCGTATATCGACGGACAAAACTTGCATCTCGGTACAACTAAGCGTGACCCTGTGTGGCAGGTTGACTTACCTAAATTCCGAATATTCCTCAAAGAGAAGTATGGAGTTGCGAAAGCTTACTATTATTTAGGATATGTCCAAGATGAAGAACCATACCAGAGATTGTATGAAGCCATTTAAGCTGCTGGCTTTATTCTTGTCTTCCGCAAACATAATGACTCGATGAAAAGTACTAAAAAAGGAAATGTGGATACTGATATTGTATTTTCACTTATGAAACGCTTATATAAACAAGAAGATTTTGACAAGTTTGTACTAGTATCAGGCGATGGCGATTATCGTATGATGGTAGACTTTTTGATTGCAGAAGGAAAGTTTGAAAAGATATTGTTTCCAAAACAGCGATACGCTTCGTCATTATATAAAGCGATCACTCGACAGTACTTTGCTGATTTGTCAAATCTAGGAACAATCAAAAAGATTGGGAGAAAATAAATAGAAATGAAAAGGGGGCCTGACGGTATTTCTCCGCTCGGGCCCCTTTTCGTCGTGATGTTTATATAATAGCGGTAGCTTGGTTTTCTGTCAAGAGTTTTGGCTGTCTGCGCGGGGTAAAAGAAAATACCCAGCAATAGCTGGATATTTTCTGAAAGCGGGCCCACGAGGAATCGAACATTACATGTTCAGTATACCTTTTGGACAGATTGGTTCGCTTCGCTCCCAATCGTGTCGCAAAAGCTTTTCGATTCCTCGTGGACCTCCCAAAATATAAAAAACCTAAAGCTGGTCGCTTTAAGTTTCTTATTTTGCGGGCCCACGAGGAATCGAACCTCGGCCAACGGTTTTGGAAACCGGCATTCTACCGCTAAACTATAGGCCCTGGTGTCGTGTAGTGTAGACGAAGCCTGCGCGAAACGCAACTGGTTTATTGTTGGAGAAATGACTGGGTGAGACCAAGGATTGTGTCGATGTCGGTGGGATCAACCCAGACAATATCTGGATCTCGTTTGAGCCACGTCAGCTGTCGTTTGGCGTACTGCCAGTTTTTCTGGACGAATTGCTCGAACAGTTCGTCTCTGGTGATCTGCTTGTCAATGTAGTCGGCAGTGAGCGTGTATTCAAAACCCAGTTCCAAAAACCGCTCGGGCGAGATTGCGGCGCGTACGCGCGCGACTTCCTCGAGCAAGCCAATTTCTAGCCAGGCAGTCAGGCGTTTGGCAAACTTTTCACGCAAGGTTTCTTTGTCTATCGTGATACCGATCATCAGCCAGTCGTACGGTGATTCTACTGTGGTTGGTTTTGGCACCGAACCAAGGGTGTGAATAATTTCTAGCGCTCGCACCAGACGCCGCCGGTTTTGTGGTTCGATGGTGTTGGCGCGACGCGGATCTTTTTGTTGTAACAGTTCTAGTAATTCTTCGTTGGAATATTGTTCTAGCGTGTCCCGAAATACCTGATCTGGTTCAACCGGCGCAGCCTGCATTTTGCCACGCAACAAATCAATGTAGAAAAATGTCCCGCCCGCAATGATCGGCAAGTTGCCGCGCGTTGTGATGTCGTGTATGGCGACGGCGGCAGCGTGGGCAAATTCTGCTCCCGTGTAAATATAATCAGGATCAGCGACGTCTAGCAAATGGTGGGGAATGCCGTTCATTTGGTCAGGTGTGATTTTCCCGGTGCCGATATCCAGTCCCAGGTACACCTGCCTGGAGTCAGCTGAAATAACCTCGCCAGAGATGTGCTGGGCGAGCGTGATCGAGAGGTTGGTTTTTCCGCTGGACGTCGGTCCGACGATGGCGATTACTTTTGGCTTGGGTGCCATATTGTGCCTCGAGAGGGAGTCGAACCCTCAAGCCTTGCGGCATACGATTTTGAGTCGTACGTGTATACCAATTCCACCATCGAGGCAGGTGTGACACAGAGTCTACCAAGTCCGCGCGTTATACACAACACCTTAAAAGGTGAGCATGGTATAGTGGTCGTATCAGGCGCGAGGAGCGTTTTGAGGTAATTTTATATGGCATTCCAAGGCGATTCAATCTATTGGGTCGAGGTAGAAAAAGTGGTTCCAAACCCGTTTCAACCCCGACGCGAATTTGACCAAAACAAACTGCAAGAACTGGCAGAGTCTATTCGTATGTATGGCGTATTGCAGCCATTGACTGTCACCAGAAACGAAGTGCAGCGCGACAACGGTACCTTTTATACCGAATACGAACTGATCGCTGGTGAGCGACGGCTGCGGGCATCGAGACTAGCTGGTGTCGCGCAGGTGCCCGTCATCATCCGCGAAGGCGAGCAAAGCGAGCAAGAAAAACTCGAACTAGCCATCATCGAAAACCTCCAGCGCGAAGACCTAAACGCCATCGACCGGGCGCTGGCATTCCAGCAATTGGCAGAGCAATTTAAACTAAATCACGCCGAAGTCGCTCGCAAAGTTGGACGCAGTCGCGAGTACGTCGCCAACTCGATCCGGTTGCTGCAGCTGCCAGAACATATTCGTGGTGCCTTGCAGCGCGGCGAATTGGGCGAAGGTCACGCGCGGACGCTATTGATGCTGACTGATCGACCAGCAGAACAAGATACGATCTTTCGCGAGATTTTGCTTAAGAAAATGTCTGTTCGCGAAGTAGAACGCATCGTCCGCAAAATCGCCACCGACAAAGTCCGTAAACCCAGCGTGCATGATATCGACGATCACTTGATCGAGATCGAAAAAGAATTTACCGAAACGCTGGGTACTCGAGTGCAGATTCAAAAAACTGATTTTGGGGGGAAATTGACGATTGATTATTTCTCTGATGATGATTTGTCGGCGTTGTTGGTGCGGGTTCGGGCAGAAGTAGTCAGTCGGCACGGTGAATCAGCGGCGGCGCAATTGCAAGCGGTGGCGCCATTGATCACCGCACCAGTGGTCGCACCAACTCCGATCAGTGTGCCGCAGTTTGAACGCCCCGTAGCTACTCCTCAAACACCAGTAGTGGCGGTACCGCCGATCGTGTCGAGTGTACCAGCCCCGACTCCAGAATCAGAAATAAAACCTGAACAACAACCAGAACCTGTATCTGAACCAGAACCAGAACCGCAACCACAGCCCCAAGCAACGCCAGAAGCAGCGCCGGTTTTGCTGACTCCAGAACCAGCCCAGGAACCAACATCAGTCCATAAACCAACACCAGAACCAGAAACAACGCCAGAACCGACCCCAGCCGCAACGCCTACGATCACGCCACCCGTCGGAGCTGACCCCAGCCTATTGTCGCGACTGGCTGCCCACACATCGCTCTCATTTATGACCAGCAAACCAGCACAGATAATTGAACCTGAACCTGAACCTGAACCTGAACCAGAAGTCCAAGCTCCTTCATCAGTACCACCAAGCGAACCGGTGGTGGAAGTGACAGCTGCACCAATGCCAACGCACACACCAGAACCACAGAAAAAGTCAGCTGACGACGATGACGATATCTACTCCATTCGCAACTTTAACGTATAGTATCGCGTTCGAGGGCGCTGCGGATCCTTCGTTTGGCAACCGCGGTTTTGGCTGCTTGTAACCATTTTTCGGTTGGTTTTGACGATCGTCTGGTGGAAATTTCGACGATGTCGCCGTTGTGTAATTCTTTATCTAACTGCGCTGGTTTGCGATTGACCATCGCCGCAGACGTCTGGTCACCGATGTCCGAGTGAATCGCATACGCAAAATCAATCGCCGTCGCGCCAACCGGCAAGTCAACCACGTCGCCTTTGGGGGTAAAGACAAAGATTCGTTTGGAGAAAAAGTCGCTCTCGGCGTCTTCGATAAACTGTTTGGTCGAGTGGTGATCTTTCTCGTAAGTTTGTCCGATCTGGTGAATCCAACGCGGGATCCGCAGTTCGTGCGGTTCGGCTGACACTTGTTCGACTGCCTTCGCTTTTGCAACCGTTTTACTAAACGGGCGAAATAGACTCGGGATCAGGTCAGAAAAAGTGGAAGATAGTTCCTTTTTGGCTTCGGGGTGCAGCTGTTCTTTGTATAAAATGTGTGACGCGACACCGTATTCTGCCTCGCGGTGCATTTGCACAGTCCTAATTTGAATTTCTAGAATGACGCCGTTTTGGGTGGTGACGGTGGTGTGTAGTGACTGGTAGCCGTTTGGTTTGGGGAAGGCGATGTAGTCTTTGACCCGACCAGGCAACGGTCGCCACAGTTGGTGTACGATCCCCAGGGCGCGGTAGCAGTCTTCGACCTCGGGCAGCACCACGCGCATTGCCATCAGGTCGTACACGGCGGTATCGTCCCAGTCTTTGCGCTTGAGTTTATGGAACATGCTGTACAGCCCTTTGACGCGATACGATGTTTGGAAATCAAACAGCTTGATCTCGGCGAGTCTTTTTTGCAGGACTTTGCGTTCCTTCTCGAGCAGGTGTTCGGATTTACCGTATTTACCAGACAAGATACTCTTGACGCGCTCAGCTTCAGCAGGGAAGACGTAGGGAAAAGCCAAGTCTTCTAGTTCCTTACGGATTTTGCGCATCCCCAGTCTGTGCGCGACAGGGACGTAGATTTCGAGGGTTTCCCGGGCGATGCGAAGCTGTTTTTCTTTGGGGATATGATCAAGTGTCTCCATGTTGTGGAGTCGGTCGTTGAGTTTGATGATCAGCACCCGAATGTCTTGGCTAGTGGCGACAAACAATTTGCGCAAGGATTCGTTGTGGCGGTCGGTACCACGGTAGCGCACCGATGATAGTTTGGTCACACCTTCGACTAAAAAAAGCACTTCGTCACCAAACTGGGCGCGAATATCATCGGCGGTAACGCTAGTGTCTTCGACCGTATCGTGCAGTAATCCAGCCGCGATGGTGCGTGGACCCATCCCCATGTCAGCTAGTTTGTATGCGACGGCAGCCACGTGCATAAAATACGGTTCACCCGAATACCGGTTGTGATCCTGGTGCGCAGTTTGCGCATAGGAATATGCGTTCGAGACCAAGTCGCGATCAGCCTCGTTGCGGCTGTTTAATTTTCCCAAGATTTCAGCGCTGGTGTGCATGTATAGCTATGCTACACGCGAAGCTACATTTTGACAAATCACAGTAACGTGTTGCAAATTTTTGTGGGTTTGGTATTGTATTTTGGTCGTCAAAGAATGGCGATTCATGCAGAAATGAGGGAAGATAAAATGGCTAAAGAAGCCCAAAAGACCTACAGGGTCACAGCAAAATGCGGCTCCAATATGGAAGCGATCAGCCTCGCTGAAATATTCGGCAAGTATCCGGTAGTCAGTGCCGTGACAGTCGTCGGTAAAACGATCTACATCTTCTACAGGGTGGTAGAGCGAATGGCTCTTTCAACCTTCGGCAAGATTAAGGATTGCTTGCCTTCGCGCTGCCAGACAGGCTGCAGCTGCGCACCCTACAACGCCTGAGGCAGGCTTTACACAGGCGTCGGGCAGTCTCTGCCCGCCGCACATCGTTCTTCCAAAGCCGCCCAATCCGAGGCGGTTTTTACGTGTCCGCTACCGCTGCTTTAACAATTCCAGCGCTAGGTCAATCGTGATGTCCTTATTTTCAATGTCTTCGGGGATACTGATGCGTTTGAATCCCTTACGCAAATACCGCCCACTCTTACTCTCGTACACGTTGACGAGTTTTTTGGTTTTGGGGTTTAGGCCCAATTCTTTGCACAGGGTTTCGCCTTTGCGCATTTGTTTGGGTTCCTTTAAAATCTCCATTGCGCGGTCGTAGGTGATGTCGTAGGGGTTGTCTTTTTTGGGATCTTTGAGGGAGCGAAAATCGCCGGCGTGCGCGATGTATGGTCCGTATTGTCCGGTGTTGGCCATGATTGGTTCTCCGGTGTCGGGGTGGTCGCCCAGTTCGCGGGGTAGCAGCAGGTAACGAACGGCTTCGTCGAGCGTCACGTCTTCGGCTTTGATGTTGGGTGGCAGGCTGGCGCGGCGGGGTTTCTCTTGTTTTTTGCCTTTGATTTTCTCGGGGATTTCGCCCAGCTGGACGTATGGTCCAAACTTGCCCGTCATGACAAACACTGGGTCGCCGGTTTCGGGGTGGATGCCGATGGGTTTGTCGGGTTTCGGGATGGTGCCGTCGATCAGCCTGGCGCCGGTACACTCAGGGAATTTGGAACACGACAAGAACGTGCCGTTTTTGCCCAGTTTGCGATCCATGGTGGCGCCACAATCAGGG
>Ga0136601_1000744_pt1 | contig 12450 bp, 11 predicted proteins | sample AntRauMFilla2699_FD_181020 | JGI IMG/M metagenome (GOLD analysis project Ga0136601, IMG submission 181020) | Saline lake microbial communities from Rauer Islands, Antarctica - Metagenome Filla 2 #699 | ecosystem: Environmental > Aquatic > Non-marine Saline and Alkaline > Saline | place... | reverse complement strand
AGCTACGGAGTGTTCTTCCAAGCTCGTTCTTGGCGGGCGAGCAATGTTTCTGCCAACTGCGGCTCTGCCATTACCTCCTCGACAATCCGTTCCATTCGGATCCCTTGTGAACCCTTGATGAGCACAACGTCACCGGGCTGTAGCATTGATTGCAATTCCCGTCCAGCTCGCGGAGTTTTTTCGTATTGAAAAATAACTGATTCATCCATCCCCGCCGCCAGCGCACCCGCCGCAAACCCACGCGCTCTAATACCGATTGTGAGCAACGCATCGCAAGAGTTAGCGACCACAGCACCAAGTCGTTTATGCTCGTCGGCAGAATATTTGCCGAGTTCCAACATATCACCCAACACAGCAATTTTGCGCCTGGCGGGCTTTACTTCCATCATGGCTTCAAGAGCATGTTCGACGGCGATTGGTGATGAGTTGTAGGAATCATCCAGCAACACAGAGCCTTTCAATCCTTTTATGACCCGCAACCGCCCCGGTGGTGGCACCAGCGTTTGCAAACCTTTCACGGCATCTTCAGTCGAAACACCCAGATGGCGCGCCGTTGCTATCGCAGCACCAGCGGCGTACATTTGTTGAGTTCCCAGAAAATCTTTGATCTCAATCTCAGCTGATCCATCAGGCGTAGTGATGGTAAATCTGACACCAGCTGGGACGTCGTCTTTATAGAAAATTCGATCTTTGCTGGCGGTAATTTCTGCGGGCGAATAGCGCGCGTAACCAATGGTTTTTTGGCGGACGTTTGGTAACTGTTTTTGGATCAACACATCATCGTGGTTGTACACCAACACCCCGCTTGATTTCAGGTTGCGAACCAATGCCATTTTCTCCTGAATCACCGCTTCTGGTGATACAAACGACTCCACGTGTACCGGCACATCGGGCAATCTTGTCAATACAGCAACGTCTGGTTTGATCCACTTGGCCAAGGCTTCCATGTCTCCCGGTTTATCGACCCCCATTTCAAGCACCAACACAGCGGGATATTTTTTAGCAAACAGCGCGATCCCGAGCCCGTCAACAATATTCCACAACCAGATCAGTGGATTATTCCAACCGCTTTGCAATCCCAAAATCGTCAGTGGCACGCCAATCTCAGAGTTAAAACCCTTTTGGCTTTTTCGCGCCGGCACTGTGTCTTTGATGGCGGCATAAATAGCGTCTTTGGTCGAAGTTTTTCCAACACTACCAGTAATCGCCACGATCGTTGGGTTTTTTCGCCGCAACAAATAGCGCGCCTGGGCGGTGAGAATATTGACAACAATACGTCTAAAAAAAGCTTTCATAAGGTTTAGCGGTCAGGAGGGATGGAATAATAGTTGATTAAAAACTCGGTCAAATTCATAAAGGGATCAGTCAGCGTTTCCGAAGCGTAGCGCACTCCCTTTGGTTCTACAGTATACAAGAAAATGATAAATTCTGGGTCGTACGCCGGAAAATAACCAAAAAACGAGTGCAAGTAGCGATCATCGTGATACCCACCATTGACCGGATCAGGGATCTGCGCGGTGCCGGTTTTGGCTGCTATGGTGTGGTTTGGGAGCGCGACCGTTCCGTTACGCAGGGCGTCATCAACTACCACTTTAAGCATACGAGAAATCTCTTCGCTCGTTTCTGCAGTCAAAACCGACGCACCTTCGGGGTACCTTATCGCGCGCGTAGTCCCGTCTGCCAGCAAAATTTCTTTTGCTATGTGCGGCGTCACTAGTCGCCCGCCATTTGCCAGCACCGCCAGCGCTCGCGTGGTGGCAATCGGCGTCATCGCAATTCCCTGTCCAAATGACGCGGTAGCATACTCGACATCCGTCCGGGCATTTAGGTTCCCCACCAGCCCAAAGGCTTCATTAGGTAAATCAATCCCGGTTTCACTACCAAGTTTAAAGTCAAGAAAATAGTCCCGAAATCGCTCCTTCCCCATCAACTGCACGATGTGGGACACACCGGTGTTCAAGGATTGATTTAGCACTTCCTGCATCGGCACCACTCCGCGCGCCCGTCCGTCAAAGTTTCTAATAGTGAACCCATCGAGCGCCAAAGAGCCCGTATCGTTGTACGTACTCTTTGCGGTAATGACGCCACTATCAAGCCCGGCAGCGACCGTAAGAGCTTTAATGGTTGAACCAAATTCATAAACATTTTCTATCAGAGGGTTTTGAAATTGATCAATGGTGGCTTCAGCACGATCGTTTAGATCAAAACCGGGCACCGCTGTCATCGCCACAATTTCACCTGTATCTGGTCGCATAATAATCGCACCAGTTGTTCGACTGTCGTATTTATTATGCGTTTCTTGCAACACAGTATCGAGCATGCGCGACACCGAAGGTTCAAGGGTGGTGATCAGGTCACCTGATTGTTCATGTTTAGTGTTGGTTACATAATCACCCAGGTCGGTAAACAACTCAGCAAAGAAATTGACCCGGCGCGCATCTGACTGGCGATACAACACGTCATCATATTGACGCTCCAAACCGTATTTACCGTGCAAAGCATTTGATTCGCTCGTAAAACCAACAAACCCCACCACCTTGGCAGCGATGCTGCCGCCCGGATAATAGCGCCACTGCTGTGGAACCAACAACAACGCTTCATCATCAATCAAAAATAATGGTTCGGCGGCGATTTCATCAATCCGATCAATTAGCTCAACGTACGTACGGTTTTCAAGCGATGCGCGTGCTCCACACAGCTCGACATCAATGGCAATCAATTGTGAAATAGCCTGACACAACACCGGTGCATCAGTAACCATGGCGGGATTAACCGCCAGCGTATAGCCGCCTTGCACTGCCGCTGCAGACAACGTTGTGCCGTCGCGGGTGGTAAAGAAGATCGATCCCCGGTTGTATAAGTTGGTGGTTTCGCGAACGTATTGGGATTCTGCTTGCTCCCTAAAATGGGCTCCTTCAACAATCTGCAGTTGATAGCTACGCCCCACAAGTACGAGCGCAGCAATACACAAAGCCCCAGTGACGAGGCGTATTCGAATGGTCCGTTCGCGCTTGCGCATATTCTTATTGGTTTAACACCAAGCCAGTTTCTTGGTTTCGGCTGACAAAAGTTTTATTTCGCTCAGCATTAAGCCCATCAAGCGTCGCCATGCGCGCGGCAATCGTGTGTTGTGCCTTGATAAATTCCGACTCAAGGACGGCAATTTCGTTTTTAGTATCTTGAATACTTCGCATCGTTTCCTTTTGTAGCACCACGTGAACCACTGACAAGTTTAAAAAATATACATACAACGCCACTGCCAGAATGCAAGCCCCGATGATGCCCATGGTGCATTTTGAAATGGTGTTTATGTCGCGACGAGTTTGATGCATGGTCCTACGTGATTAAAATGTTTGAAATATACGGAGTTTTGCGCTCCGCGCGCGTGGGTTTTGAGCAAGTTCTTCAGTGCTAGCTGTAATCGGTCTTTTGGTCACTACGGTGCCGAGGTTGTTTTCAGCCGCCGCTTTGAAAGCATGTTTAACGACGCGATCTTCAAGACTATGGAAGGTGATGATTGCCAATCGACCGCTGGGATTTAGTGCTGCCAGCGCCACCTCGATAAACGTTTCCAGCACCTGCAATTCTTCGTTTACCGCAATGCGTAACGCCTGGAACGTCTTGGTGGCTGGATGGATCCTGCCGCGTCTGACGGCTGCTGGTACCGCCGCTCTGACCAAATCAGCCAGCTGGACACTAGTTTCAATCGGGGTTTCAACTCTCGTATTGACGATTCGATTGGCGATTCTACGGGCAAATCGGTCTTCACCGTAGCCATAGATAATGTTCGCAATCACTTCTTCATCCCAATCATTCACAATGTCCCGCGCCGTAAAGGCATAGTCTTTGCTGGCTCCAAGCGTCATCAGGAGCGGTTCGTCAACGCGAAAGGAAAATCCTTTGCCATTACCCGAAAATTGCTCCATTCGCCAACCCAAATCAGCAAGAATACCATCAACTTTTCCAACTGGTAATGAACTAAGTATCGTATCGAGCGCTCGGAAATTTCCTTGCACCAAGGTGACGTTCTTTAGTTTCTTCAGTGGACTGCCTAGCGCTGTTGCGTCGACATCTATTCCAATAAATCTACCCTGTTCATTTAACTGATCAAGGATGTTTGCCGCATGACCGCCAGCACCAAACGTGGCGTCGACGATCGTGTCTGTCGGATCAATCGCCAAAGCGTCAACCGCTTCGTGCAAAAGTACCGTTTCGTGCTGTTCTTGCATACGGAATATTTAATAGTCAATTTAGAGGACACCAATTTCTCCCAGCTTCTCTGCCAAAGCGTCTGCCTCGGCTTCGATGCTGGTCTTATATGTCTCCCAGCGATCCTCATCCCAAATCTCGATGCGATTGTGTATACCGGCTAGGACAACTTTGCTGTCTAGCTTGGCAAACTGCTTCAAGAAATCTGGCACGAGAATGCGTCCAACTGAATCAACCTCCGCTTCTACGGCTCCCGCCAAAAAGAAACGATTGAAACTCCGTGTATCCGCTTGTCCGAGCGGGAGTTGACCAACCTTATCGGTGATCTTCTCCCACTCCTTCAAGGGATATACAAAGAGACAGTTATCGAGACCGCGTGTGACAACAAGCGTTTTCCCAAGTTCCTTGCGCCATTTACTGGGCAAGGACAGCCTTTTCTTGGGATCCAACGTGTGCTTGTATTCGCCAATTAACATATCTCGATAAGTTGAGTGAGACTCCGGATTCGATACGACCGGTGGAGAACGGTCGTGTCGAATCCGGAATCCCACTCAGCATACTTTTTACAGTATACCACTATCTCCCACCACTCGTACATTCTATAACACTTCACCCCACCCGCAACCACTTGATGGGCTTTTCTGGGGACAAGTCTCCATAAAGTATCTGAAATCAAAAAAGCCCCACCTGGTAGTGGGGCTCTTTGCTAGTCACTAGCTATGACAAAATGAAATTTGTTTGAATAGTAATTAATTTTTGTAGATCACTAACTGATACATATTCATTTTTAGCCTGTGCATCTCGACCGTGACTTTGATGAACTATAGTTACAATGCCATACTTGGCAAAATATCTAGCGTCGGTTGCGCCACCAGCTCGTTTAAATGCAATCGGCGTATCAGTCTCGCGCTGTATACATTCAATATATTTTTGTACAATTTCAGAATTAGTATCGAGGTTTGTTGGCTGCCCTTCCAAGCTTATTGTGTAACTTACTCCGTCTATTAGTGACTGATCAATGATCAGCTTTAGCTCATCTTTGGTTATACCACTAGAGATTCTTATATCTACTACCATTTGGGCTGATTCTGGAACTTCATTGCTTGCCACCCCACCTGACACCAGACCTAAATTACAAGTATCAATAAACTCATCATCCGGCTTCTGGTCCGGCACATTGAGTTTGGACTTAAGCGCAACATATGTTTCAAATAACTTGAGGATGGCATTATCTCCATCCCATGGCCTATTAGCATGTGCTTCTAGCCCATGTGCTTGAAAATCAATCTGATATATATGCTTTGTCTCTTTAACAATTACGTGTAGGTCTTCACCATCATCTGGCACAAGTACGACCTTCGGTTTAATATTTGCTCGCTCTACGAGGTATTTAGCTCCATCTGCTCCACCCAACTCTTCGTCTGTCACTATCGCTAAAGCGACCTTTTTATCAGTGTTGGATTTAAGTACCTCCTCAAACACTTTCATCGATGTGGCAACAAAAGCCTTCATATCTAGTGATCCCCGACCGTACAACCGATCACCTTCGACCCTGCCCATAAACAAGCTGGCATCACCGGGTACAGTGTCAATGTGACCTAGCAACAAAACGTCTAATTCTTCTAACGTATTATTTGCTAGCACTATTGACCTAACTCCATTTGACTCAAATCTATGCGTCTTGACGTTAGAAAATGAAGAAAAATACGAGACACAATACTCTAGACACGCATCTAGCTGCGCTGGGTTTTGGTGCGTTGATTCGAATTGGATTAATTTTTGAGCTAATTTTTCTACTTGCATACTTTACTATAAATAAGGAAGGTGGAGGCAGAGCAGTAACAAGCCGCTCTGCCTCATCTGTACCGTTAGACCAGTCGTGCTGCAACCGCAACTGCATCTGATGCTCCGTGTACGATCGGACTTTGCCGTAACACAATTTCAGCAAAGTCAGATACCGAAGTGTACGCCTTGCCACTGGTGTCAATCGGCAGAAAAAAACCAATCCGACCATACACCTTTGACTGAGCTGGGTTTCGGCATAAGTCGCTAACTTCTCTGCCAAACACGCGGGCGTCAGCTAACGTGTTCGGATCCGAGACAGACCGATTCCACAACTCTGTAAAATCGATAGATTCACCCAAAGCTTGCACCATCGGGTTAGGTCCCGTATCTTTGCGACCCAACTTCTTGCCAGTACTCAGATATTTTACCAGATCACCGGCTCGATACGCTGAACCAACTATTGTGCCTCGGCAACCCCAACAGGTATCGGTTTCTACATCAGTACTTTTGAACACCCAGTGTCTCGGATTTGTTCGAACAATTTGCATCGCTTGTTCGTCCACCTCCTTTTGAAGAAACGATATTGGCATAACCCGCTGCCAGAATTTTACCGCCACCTTACCAAGACTCTTTATCAACAACTCCTGCATGACGGGGTCATGCACCAATATTGCAGTAGCTTTGGTGTCGAGAAATGGCTCTGCTGTAGTCACGGTTGATTGTCGCAAATATACGCGACCATCTTCAATTGAACACATTTCAGTAGCGTATGTGAGACGATCAACGAATCGTCCGTTCAAATCTGGGTACTCATCAAGATTAACCGCCTGCAAATCAAAACCCACCTCTTGCTGCATCGCTTCAGCAAAAATCTGCGTCTCTAGAAAGCATGAGGTTTTGGTTCCAGTACCATACAGTACTGAATCAACACCCATTGCTCGATACCAATCAGCAAACCCCTGCAACACCTGTTCTCGTGCGGCAGGTCGCCTGCGCAGCGACGTGATCAGATGCGCTCGCCCTGAGGCAACATAGTCTATCTCGCAGATTATTGGACCATCTTCTGTTAACACAATATCTGGTCTTACACAGTGTCCAGCCGTAACGCCGTTTCCATAGTTTTCTACGTGATACGGAATCAACTGACGTCCGCGAGGATGTTCGCGCATTGCCGTTGACTTCAACAGGCGAATTAGTTTTGGCAACTCTTTTGAGAATTGCAACATAAAGTCACGCAATGGGACTTCATAAACACAGTCAGCAGTATCTTTCATTTCGCTCACCTTCCATTTCAAAGATCTTTGACATCACCATGATGCCAAGCTGACGGGTTCCGGACGCCATCAGCTTGGCATCATCGTGCTCACGTTGCATCAAAGCAACAAAAACGACCTCTCAGATCGAGAGGTCGTTTTTGTTGCTTAGTTACAGTCTACAAACTAATTCACACGCAAAAACACCTCTCGGGTAATCCACCGAAAGTGCGTATGCATTGCAAAACTATTAGTCTGTGCGCTGTTCATGTTTCAAAGATACACAATCAATTATAATTCGTCAAATGTAGCGACTTGCACAAATACAAGCCACCACCGCGAGTGTTTGGCGCATACACTCAGGGAGGAACGATCCGAGGGTATCGGCGAAAAGCTCGCCACCATATTACTAACCCTTGCTCCAAACCACCTACTCCTCCAACCGCAGTCGAGCCACCACAAACTCTTTCTCTAATGTACTCAAAAACCACCCAACTTTAGGACCACTTTCCTTGCCGAGGAAGGCAACATAGATGGCAGTGAAGAATTCTTTAGGGCTTAATCCAGACGATTCTTTTACATCGTGAATCAGGGCGTGCAGGGTTTCACCTGTCAATTCTTGGGCGTCTTGGACCTTATGCGCAAGCGTTGCCAGCGCCGTCACCTGAATATCTGTCAGCGATGTGACCAGTTCAGGGATATTCTCTTGCAACGTAAAGAGGAACTTTTCGTCAGCGTAATTTGCCAGCCATCGTTTGGCGTAGGCTACGCGCAGATCTATTTCAGCTCGATCAGCGTCCGTCAGCTCGATTCCCTTCAGATCTTGCACCTCCTGATAGACGTCCATGTGTGGCATTTGCACGAAAAATGCGATTTGTGAAAACCGGGGCAAGAAACGGTGTTCGTCAATAACACCGCGATCAGCGGGGAGATGGGAAAATTTAAACACTTGCGAATCGTCGTCCACTATCCCCTCCCACGTTTTTGCAGCCAGACGATCGTACACATCCCACAGTACCGGCACGGCGTCGCCTTCGGGGTCAAAATCAATCTGACGGTTGATTGGCGTCTTGAGCAGCAGTAGCCGCAAGATATGCGGCGGCAATAGCTCGACCATTTCTTTGGCAGTAGCGGCATTTCCTTTGCTCGACGACATCTTTTTGCCGCCTACAAGAAAGAATTCGTTAAACACACCGTACGGGGGCTCATGACCCATAACCTGCCGACAAACCGCTTCTGCCACTTGCCTGGATCCACCTTTACTATAATGGTCTTTCCCGCCACCTTCAAAATGTACGCCTTTGGCAACAAATTTGGCTGCCCACTCTGGCTTCCATGGTAATGAGGCGTTTCCATCAAATGGTGAAATAGTGCCCGCATGACCGCAACCTTCTGCCCATTCAATAGTGTCTGACGAGCACGTGTATGTGACCATGGTGCCGTCCCAGCTGGTAATTTTGGTGGCGCTCAAATTGCCACAGTTTTCACAAATAACATTCAACGGATACCAGCCTTCGGGTTTGGTGCTACCAGAGACTTGTTTGTAGATTGTACGGACGAGGTCTTTTTTATCTAGTACCGCGCGGATCTGGTCATTCATCTTCCCTTCTTTATACAATTCTGTCGCCCGGTAGACGGTGGCACCAAAACCAATTTTATTTACCACCTCAACGTATTCCTGTCCGTATAACTCGGCAAAGTTGTCGAACCCTGGTTCTGGCGAAGGAATTTTGAACAATGGGTGTCCCATGTATTTTTCATACACATTTGCGTCAAGATAACTTGGAATACCGTCCATCGGGTCAAAGTCATTGATTTCAAAATAAAACTCGACGTTGTGACCGCGATCACGCAGCACATCAGCTACAATCGCGTGTAGCGCAGCACTACGAAGTGAGCCGACATGCACCTGTCCTGACGCGGTTTTTTCATCACGAACCACAATCGGCTCGCCGGTGGCAATTTTATCTAAAAATCTTCGCTCTATTTCATCAGCTAATGTGTCGGCCCAAAACATAATATGACTATCCTAGCGTGAGAACGAACAAAAGAAAAGCCCGGTCGCTGTGACCGGGCTTTTCTTTGCGTATAGTTAGCAGTCAGAATTTGCCCAAGGGCAGAACAAATTCCGACATACCTAAAACATAATCGCTACGCTCATTGTTTTAGGCGCATCTGATTTTCCTCTCGGAAAAGTAAAATCAGATGTACTTAGAAAATAGTCGCTGCGCTCGTTTTTCTAAGCAACCTTCAACACCTTATACTTCTGCTTTCCGACCGGCGTTTCAAATTCAAACTCATCTCCTTTACTCTTGCCCATCAACGCTTCTCCCAGTGGTGACAAGTATGACAACTTTCGATCGTGGATGTTGGCTTCGTCTGAACCAACGATGGTGTACTCTTTCTTGTCTTTTTCTTTATCTTTTTGGATTGCTACCGTTGATCCCAGCCCGATCACATCACCTTTCTTTTTGTCATCGACAATCTTAGCTTCTTTGATGGTTTTTTCGAGGTAGGTGATACGTTCCTCGATCGCTGCCTGCATGTCGCGGGCTTCTTGGTATTCGGCGTTTTCAGACAGGTCACCAAGACTTCTGGCGTACTCAAGCGACTCAGCCACTTCCTTGCGGCGGACCGTTTTGAGGTGTTCAAGTTCTTTTTTAAGTTCGGCGAATTTTTCCGGGGTAAGGAACGATTGTTGTTCTGTCATATAGTCGATGTTACGTGGTTTCGGTAATTATACGCAGGAATGTGCAAGGGTCAATCTGTGGATAATGAATGAGTAAACGAGCGTAGCGACTATTACGAATTTAGTTCCGAATTGGCGGCTTCAGCCCGTCGCCAATTCCTGGAACACAGAACGCTCAATTACCACCAATCTCACTACTACTGGCGATCCCTAAATACTCCGGACGATTAATACTCATCCATTCCACCACATCACCCATGATGCGCGTGGCTCCCAGACTATTTGCTCTGGGTGCGCGATCCATCATCAAAATAAACGCGTATTTTGGCTCTTCGTAGGGCCAAAATCCGGCCGCCCACGAGTTTACAAAGGCGTTCCCAGCGCCGATTTCGGCGGTACCCGATTTGGCAGCAATCGCGACATCATTGCGTTCAAATGCCCGCGCGGTTCCACCCGGAAAGTTGACCGTCTTGCGCATTCCTTCGTGAATGATCCGCACGCTGTTTGGGTTTAGCTCGATATCGACCTTTTCACCCTGCTGCCCCTTGCCAACGTGCGGCGTCACCAAATACCCGCCATTACTCAGCGCCGCATACGCCCGCAACATTTGGATCGGCGTCGTCAAAAACCCAAATTGTCCAATCGACGTAAAGTAGGTGTCTCCCAAACGCCAATCATCATCAAATACTTCGGTTTTCCAGGCGGGATCAGGCACAATACCAAGCTGTTCTTGCGCCAAGTTGATCCCGGTCGGCGAACCAAGTCCAAATAGTCGATAATATTTCGCCATTCTAGTGATCCCAAGACCAGTCATTTCTTGATTAACCCCTGATTGCGGCGCAGCGTAGTCTGGTAATCCTCCACCTACTATATAAAAATATATGTTTGAGGAATACGCAATCGCCTCTTGGATCGTCATTTCACCGTGCGCTCGCCAGTCAGTAAACCGGGCGGGGTTACTGGGATTATAGCGGTTTGGAATCACCAGCGTGCCGTTGCTAAACATCCGCGTGTTTTCGGTCACCACACCCTCTTCTAGGGCTGCATACGCCACAAAGGGTTTAACCACCGATCCTGGTGTATAGGCACCACCGATCAATTTGTTCAGAAACGGAAATCGATCGTCGTTGTTGTACTGCGCGATCAAATCGATATCGTCACCGTCTGCCATCACCTCTGGGTCATATGACGGAAAACTGGTCAAGGCGATCAGCTCGCCCGTGTGGATATTCATAATTGCCCCAGCCCCACTACGGAAACCAGCCTGGGTGGTTGATGTCGCAATAATATCGTACATCGCTTCAGACAACCCAGCATCAATCGACAACTGCAATTCGCCGCCATGGGTTGGTTTGGCAATCGCATGTTCGCTGACGACACTTTGAAATACATCAACCTCGATCAGCTTGTTGCCGTTTTGCCCTTTAAGGATAGTATCAAACGCCGCTTCGACTCCGTTTCGACCGACGTAGTCAGTTCTGAAAAATACTCCGCTGCTGTCACGTTTGGGATAACTGACATATCCAAGCACTTGTCCCAGCCCCGCCCTGTCGGTGTACGCCCGAATCGGAAAATCGTACTCACCCGAATCATCAATCTCGTTCCAGATCATCGGTTCTCCGGTTCGGTCGGTTACTACCCCACGCTCGGCAATAATCACCGTTTCGTCGAACTGATTGTTTTCAGCAATCGCCCGGTAGGTCGCCCCTTCGACCAACTGCAGCTGCATGATTTGGTAGAAAAATGCTCCCGCAATCAGTAAAAAAACAAACCACACCATCCGCACATTGCGATTGGTGATACGTTGCTCACGCTTACCTTCTAGGCGCGCTTGGTCAAACCCATGAATATTCGACGCGTCGAGCAAAACCTCTTCCACTGATACGTCGTTGGTATATCGGTCTTTTAACGTGCTCATTACTTTACATAATATACTTATTTCTTTTGTGCTCCAAGTAGTTGGATCTTAAGCGTTTCTACCAACAACACAAAACCACCAAACACCAAACTAAGCACCGGCACTGTATAAAACGACCCGAAATAACCATCAATCAACACCACTGCTAAAAATAGCCACCAGGAAGGGTGCCAGTACGAAAACCATGTCACCACCGCAATCACCGCGAGCCAATATCCTTGTAGCAGCGCAACCATAAAAACTAAAATCCACAGCGCAATTATCATATTTGGCTTTCAAGCTCTACGTCAACGGTCGATGTACTAATATCATCGGTCGTGGTTGCGGTTGACGTGGCGAGCAGAATATCAGGTAATTGTAATTGTTCTTGAATCGACAAAACGTACGCTTGTACATCTACTTCGGCTACTCTGACATCGGCTACTTGTCCCACACTAACGTAGCGCAATTGGCCCATCGGTACCGTACTCACAATATACCCAAACTGTTGCGGTTGCGTCGGCTCATTTTCAACCGCGACAATCCGACCCAACACACCGGGCTGGATACTTGGTATATAGACTAAACTATTGACACGTAGTGGAATTCCTTGTGGG
>Ga0136601_1000741_pt1 | contig 12485 bp, 11 predicted proteins | sample AntRauMFilla2699_FD_181020 | JGI IMG/M metagenome (GOLD analysis project Ga0136601, IMG submission 181020) | Saline lake microbial communities from Rauer Islands, Antarctica - Metagenome Filla 2 #699 | ecosystem: Environmental > Aquatic > Non-marine Saline and Alkaline > Saline | place... | reverse complement strand
CATGCAGCGGCTCGCTCATAAGAAGGTGCGTGCTGCTTCGTGGCGGGAGGATGCTCGTCGGGTCTTAATTGAGCTGGAAGCTGAGGAAGTTAGCATTCGCAAGCTGGAGGAACAGGCCACCGCACGCTTGCACCTCCTCGCGGAGCAGCAGGCAGAAGCCACCAAGCGCGTAGAGCAAGCACGTCAGCTCGAGGAGCAGCAGAGACGACCCGCCAAGCGCGCAGAGCAAGCACGTCAGCTCGCGAAGCGGCGGACACGACCCGCCAAGCGCGCAGAGCAAGCACGTCCGCTCGCGAAGCGGCGGACACGACCCGCCAAGCGCGCAAAGCAAGCACGTCAGCTCGCGAAGCGGCGGACACGAGCCGCCAAGTGCGCAGAGAGGGAGCGCCGGCGTGACTCGCACAATCTGCAGCGCTACATGAGAAACCGCAACCGAGATATCCTTCTCACACTGAAGACAACCAGCAAACGCATGAGAGCGTGGATGCAAGCAGCGAGTGTGGAGTCACCCAGGTACGTCTGAAAAAATGAAGCCTGCACCTGAGTCAAATGACTCACGACCCCGCGGGGGGGCATAGGATCGATACAGTTGCGCAGTGCGCGAGCTTTTGGCAGAGACCAATTGTCGACCCGTTGGTGCTCCGTCGCTTCGTGCATGAAAAGCGATTTGGTTAGAGAGCGTGTAGGCTATGAACGGATTTGAGGCGGGCGTGCGAACGGTCAGAGTTTATTCGATTGCGTACACAAGAAACGTGCTTACGAGCGTCAGGGTGACGCCTTTCGAACAAGCCCGTCAACCCGAACGATCATGTGGGCCACGCCCGTGAAGCACGTCACACTTAACTGCATCGTAAAGGGGGACCCGGAAAGGAAGGAGACGGACAAGGGGGACTTGTTTCGGGAAATACCGTCATTAGAAAACTGATCGTACGTGATGCGGGGGCGGGGAATGACCGACGACAGGTCCACGCTTAGAGGCAGTTCGACGATCACATCCCCAGTACAAAAACCCAACTCCCCGAAAAGGTAAGTGTCCGTCACGCTGCTGAACTGTGTGTAGGTGATGACCTCTCCAGAGATGTCGAAAGACTGCATCGATAACGTCGTGTTCAGTACCGAAATCGTACCGTTCGTGTCTGCGCGTGGGCCCACAGAAAGGAGGGGTGCAGGCCCTGCCTCGCTCCTCATGACCTCCTGTGTGGACACCCCGCCGGAGGTCGATCGCGCGTCTTCCGCACGGTGCAGGGCGTACCCGGACAGGGCCACGGCGCCCACTGACAGCGCCACAGCCAGCGTGGTCAGAATGTTGGTAATCTTCATGATGGGTCGAGGAGTGGATGGAGGAGAGAGAGGGGGGAGTATGTCTTGCTGTGCAGAGATATGGGGATTTACCAGCTCTCTTATAAAGAAATGAAAACGATAACACCTACGTAGTGCTGAAGGTCGACCTTCAATCACAACAAGCATCCGATTCACAACAACGCGATCCCTCAGGGAGCAGTCAACATAAATGGGCAACGTTCTCAAGTGCAACTTGTCGTGTCTCGGCGGTCATAGCGTAAAGACGTATGCGAACGGGGACAAGTACGACGGCGAGTTGAGGCACGGTGTACGCCACGGCCATGGCGTGATGACGTATGCGAGCGGAAACAGGTATGACGGTGAGTGGCATCACGGTCGCCGTCGCGGCCATGGCGTGATGACGTTCGCGAACGGAGACAAGTACGACGGCGAGTGGTGTCGGGGTCTATACAACGGCCATGGTGTGGTGACCTTTGCAAACGGAGACAAGTACGACGGCGAGTGGCGGAACGCTCTACTACACGGTCATGGTGTGGTGAGCAATACAAAGGGAAAAAAGTACGATGGCGAGTGGAGGGAGGGTTCACGCCACGGTCATGGCGTGCAGATCTATGCGAACGGATACAAGTACGACGGCGAGTGGTGTGGGAATATACAGCACGGCCGTGGGGTGCTGACCGATGCGAAGGGAAACAAGTACGACGGCGAGTGGAGGCACGGTGTACGCCACGACCATGGCGTGCTGACCTTTGCGAACGTAGGGTAATACGTCTGCGAGTGGAGGAACGGTGTATATCACGGCCACGAGGTACGCATCGATGCGAACGGGGACAAGTACGACGACATACAGGAGGTTGTTAGACCGACGGTCGCGGGTGCGTTCTATATGAACGGTGTGACCACGATGACGGTGGTCGCAACTGAAAGCCGTAACAATGTCTTTGTTACGTAGCGAGCGAGAAGCGCTGCAACTGCAGTCCAGCCGCCTCCCAGTCTACATCCTCCCCCATGCGAGCTTCAACGCGCTCACATGACGCCTGCGGTAGGAGGGTCGCCTACCTCACACGGAGGTAAAGTCGAAAGGCTCCGGCGCCTCAGGCGGGGGTTGCGTCATGTCAAATGGGTACGGGGGGGGGAGACCCGCCCCCTCCCGCTCCAATGCCTCGCGCCGCAGGTCCATGACCCTGTCGACGTACCTGTGCATGTCGGGGCACAGGTGCAGCCGGTGCGAGCTCTGGTTCGGGTGCATGACGCACAGGTACATCCCGTCCACGCGCACCCTCTCGTACGTGTGGCCCTCCCAGACGACACCCGCGTAGTGGTGCTCCAGGATCCACTTGTACATGTTGAGCTGCATGGAGTAGGTTATGTAGTTTGTACTCTGCAACTTGTCTAGCGGGGCGAAGGGTCGCTCGTACCGGCTGAACTTGGAAATTCTCTTGCTGCGCTTCCAGTCGTAAATCCACAGGTGGAGGGTGCTGGGTGGCTCGGCGCCGTGGGCAACCGCCGCCCACTGCTTCTCCATGAGCGGCTTGTTGACAAAGGTCATGTCGATGGCCCCCGTCACCTTGGTTCGGGGATCAGTGAAGACGAACCACTCCGACCGGTACGGCTGCAGGTCCCCCCCCATCTCGGCCGTGAACTCCGCGAACTGCTTCAGTGCCGCGTCGTCCGCAGGAACGTCGTCGAGGGTGCACTCCCCGTTGTAGTACAGGTCGATGAAATCGTGCATGACTGTCCCACTCTCGCGGGCCGCCTTGCCGTCGCGGGCCCACCCGGCCTTGATCGTCTCTGGCGAGAGGCCAAAGTACTTGCTCCTGCGCTTGCTCGGGTGCCACGTCGCCCCCCCCATCATTTTGGGAATGATTTTGTCCGCGTCGAACTGGGGAAAAAACGCCTTGCAGAGGCCCGTGACGGAGAGCAGGCCCGCCCTCCCAAAGTCGCCGTCGCCCGCAAAGTCCACGTAGTAGTCGTGGACCTCGCCCTCCACGCCGCTGTCAAAGAAGATGCGTCGGTCCCGCGGGTGGCGGTGAAGCACGTCGAGGTACTTGTTACGCACCTTGCACGTGGGGGGGGGGGGGGGGGGGGGGGCACCCCCCCCCACTGCACTACCACTACCGCCCGACCGCGCCCTCTTGCAGGGCGGGGACGCCGTAGACGGCAGCGGGCCTCGCTTGGTCGACATGGGGCGTTTGTCTTTCAGCGTTTCTTGCCGCCCACCGCGGCGAGGCGAATTACACCGCGTTAACATACAAATGATAAACCCCCCGCTCGAATGACCGCCACCCACCCGCGACCTCTCGCGCTGCGGCACGGCGGCGCCACCCTCGTGGTCTACGCATTTCACGTGCTGGACCGCAACGTCCGGTTCTTCATGCGCCACGGCCTCGTCCCCGATAAGAAGGTGGATTACATGGTGGTGCAGAACATGCCCGAGTGGGCCGCTGAACGCGAGGCGGACGTGACGTCCAAGTGGCTGGGGTTATCCTCCGTGACGTGGGTGAAGCGCCCGAACGTCTCACAGGACATTGGCGCCTACAGCGAGGCCATGCGCACTGCGGAAACGGGCGGATACGACTACTTTGTCTTTGTCAACTCGACCATGAGGGGGCCCTTCCTCCCCATGTACTTCACGGAACACTGGACGCGGGCGTTCACGGCGAAGCTCACGGACGTAGTGGCCCTGGTGGGGAGCAGCATCAATCACTACAACGGTCAGCCACACGTACAGAGCATGGCCATGGCGATGGACCAGCGGGGCCTTGGGGTCCTTCGGCACGCGGGCGTCATGCTCGCCAGCAACGTCAGCGTGCGCAAGCCGGTTCTGGTCAAGAAGCACGAAATCGGGGGATCCAAGGAGATTATGGCCCGCGGGTACAACTTGGACTGCATGCTGACGGCCTACCGCGGCATGGACTGGCGGAAGCGCCCCATAATCATCCACCCGTACGAACCCCGGCAGGGCGACCTCTGGGGGCACCGCAACTACTTTGGGCGCACCCTCAACCCGTACGAGACAGTCTTCATGAAAACCAACCGCGACTACGACCCCTCCTTCTCGGACCTCAACCTCCTGTCGGGGTGGTGGGAGCAGATGGAGGTGATGGACGTCAAGCGCGACCGCCGCGGGTACGTCCCGCAGATGCACGCGGCGGACGAGGTGCTGGGCAACGACGCGCGCGACGATGAGCGGTCCTTTGGCGCGGTATCCAGGTCGCGGGACCTCGGGTTTGTGTGGCCCCTTGTGTGTGCGGTACTTTCTGCAACCCTTATCACGTTCATCGCGCTGTGGGCCACGGGCAAGGGGGGACGCGCCAAGGCGAGAGGGTAGACAAAAATACGCATCACCTGGTGTAAAGAATAAACGATTCACCAGCAGCAAATATGAACAATACGCTCATACTGCTCCTGGTCTTCCTCTCGGTTTCCGTTTCGTTGGCGGCCCTGAGCTTCGCCGCGGTGGCTTACACCTCTGACAACTCCCCTCCCGGCCTGGAGTACACCACCGACGAGCTCGGTGTGGGCTCCATCCTCCGCTCCAGCACGGCGGGCTCCATGGTGCCCTCAGCCTCCATGACGTCGCTGGAGCGCAAGGTCAACACGCTTCAGAGCGCCGTGGGCAGCGCCGGGGAGCAGCACATGGGGACGTTCTCCGGCTCAGTCGCCACCTCCAACGTCAGCGCCAAGAGCGTATTGCAGGACCTGGAGTCGAAGTTGGACTTGCTCACGGCCGACCTGAGCCCGCCCGTGGGGGTGGACCGCTTCTACAAGAACGTCGTCCGAGTGGCCGACTCGCCGGGACCGTTGACGGAGTGGATCAAGGTCGAGCACAGCACCACCTCGATCACCGAGCAGGTGGTGAGCGAGGAGAAGACGGGCCTGCTTACGGGCTTTGTCTCCGGCACAGAGTACCTGGTGTACGGCAGAATATATAACATGAGCGGTGACGATATCCCTGCGGAGGAGGCGATGTTCCGCCAAAAGGTGGGGGACGCCGCGGCCACGGAGCTGCACTTGCTGGACGGGATTCCAGGTAACGGGTCTTTGAACTTTAGCTTTACCTTCACGCCTGACGCCGCGGACACGCAGATCGAACTGCTGTTGCCGAACTTGGTGGGCGAGATGAGGGACATTCACCTCGCCATCACCCGGACCTAATCGAAATTAAAGTCCCCTCCGTCGCCATCGTCACCGCCGCCCGCAGGCCCCACCGCGGGCGGGGCCGCCAGGGCCGCCACCCCCGCCGCCCCCTGCCCCGTGGACTGGTCCCTGTACTTCATGCCAAAGTAGCACATGGGGTTACCGGAGACGCGGACGCCAAAGGTGCTGCGCATGTACTTGTCGCGTGCGGTAGCGTCCATCACCTTGCACTTGTTTTCGTCGCAGTACGAGACGTAGTCGTTGTGCACAATGTCGCGGGGTACCGAGTGCTGGGCGTACTGGGGGTCGAAGGAGACTTGGCTCTGCCGCTCCATGCCCAAGATGAAGGCGCGGAAGCTGTTCTCGTTGCGGCAGTACTCGGCCTGCGTGCCCAGCAGGTACTTGGGGACCGGGAAGCGCTTGTCGCCCGGGCGGTAGTAAGGGCGCATGCCGACGTTCAGCAGGTGCCGTTTGTGGGCAAAGACCGCCACCACGGCAAAGACCGCCGAGTCCTCCTCCTCCCACACCTGGTTGATGGTGCGCCGGTCTGTTTCGGAAAAGTGCATGTTCTGCTCGCTGATGCGCCGCTGCCACTTGATTTGCGCGAAGCGGCGCTCCATGTCGCCGTTGACGTCGCTGTAGGGAAGGGGGCCGTTCATGGCGAAGATGACGTGCTGCAGGAACTGCACCACGCAGGAGGGGCGGTGCAGGATGTGATTGACCATGTGCTCGTTGGATATCATCTTCTTCAGATCTCCCTGGGGGATGGGCGTGACCTCCTCCTTGTGCATGTCGGTGGCCTCAATGAAGGCCTTGTGGCGGACCACGCTGAGGTAGTCGATGGCCCGCCGCTGGTCGGCCACGCGCCCGATCAGGTGCTCCTCAAAGTAGTACTCTATCTGGCTCAGCAGCGTGGACTTGCCGGAGCCCGCCGTCCCCTCCAGCACCGTGGCGTACTCCAGCCGGTCGTCCACGGGGTGACCGAGGAATTCCTCCATCAGCCTCTGCGCGCCGCTGGTCGGGCGCGTGGCCTCCCCGATCACCCCGGACAGGCTCCGCCCGGCCATTTCCAGCCAGCTGCGGTACGTGTTGCGCGGGATCTGCTGGTCCTGAAGCATCTTTTGCGTGGACATCAGCCTGACGTCCAGCGGCTCCATGTGCGCCAGGTTCTGCGCGTGGTGTATCCACTCGTCAAACGCCCCCAGCCGCCGCCGCACCCACGCGTCCTGCTCGTTCGCCCTGGACTCCATCCGGGTGTCCCCACCGTGGGTGTGGTCCACGCACGTTTCCTCGTGATCCCTGTAAAACTCAGCCACCCCGGGCTCCTTCAGCCGCAGGAAGGCGCCGCGCAGCATACACACCACCGTCTCGTAGTACCGGCACGGCTTGGCGATGAACTTGAGGGCGCGAATCTGCCCGCGGTTGACGCGCGTCAGTGAGTCGCTGAAGTGCGCCCAGTTGTCAGGCATCCCCTCGGGGAGGCTGCCGCGGTGGTAGTAGAATATACCCGTCCGCGCGCACAGCACGCCGTTGGTCCACGACACGTACCGCATGCTGTTCACAAACGTGTGGGGGATGTAGGGCACCTCGCTGCGCGAGTGGTTGGTGGCGAACACGCCGTTGATGTAGCGCTTGTGCTGCACGTAGGCCTCGCAGATCACCGGGTCCGCCTCGATCTTGCTCAGCAGCAGGTGCATTGGCATCTCGTCGCTGTACGTGTACGTCGGGCACCCGCTGCCGCTCAGGATGGGCAAGGAAAACAGGGGGCGCTCGTCCGAGTCGTTGTTGGACACCACCACGTCCTTGGCGGCCAGCACCGAGCGGACGTTCGTCAGGGCAACGTGGCGGGGATGGTCGGGGTCCTCGCGGCTGAAGGCGTTGGGGCACGGGTCGTACATGGTCTTCCGCGCCGCCATCACTTGCAGCCGCTGATTCTTCATGCGCATGAAGGCGCCCTTCACGCGGCCGACCACGTCGTCCGAAAAGCGCCGGACGCTGTTCAAGTTGTCAAAGGCCACCTCCACCCGCTCCAGCACCTGAATGTCGTTGGCCGCGTAGGGCGATTTGAAGCGCAGGTAGTTGTTGAAGAGCGTCACCATGGTGTGCTTGTACTCATCGGGCACCTCGAGGTCCTCAAAGGGCTTCTGCATGTAACGCAGCATCTTCAGGTACTCCTCCACCGGCTGCTCGTCCTCCATCGCCAGATCCTCCTGCATCATCCCGCCGGCGGCCTCGTCGGCCAGCATCCGCACCGTCGACAGCCTGAAGAACTCCTGAATAACGTCCCGGCCGGCCGTGGTTTCGTAGTCTTGCTCCAAGAGCGACCAGACCTTCAGCGCGTCCGGGTTCTGCACCATGTAGTCCATCACGCGCTCCCCTAGGCCCAGCGGGTCCGCCGGCCGAAAGTCCGCCTCCATAAACACAAGGGGACCGTCGCGAAACATCAGCGGGCACGGGGTCGTGCTCTCCTCCTCCCCCTCCCCCGACACGTGTGGGCGGATGTCCCACTGGTCTCGCTCCCTGCAGCTCACGCGGCACTTCTGCTCGCACGCTTGGTAGGGGTTCTCTCCGGCCACCGCGGGGTCGACGCCCTCCCCGCGGCCCCCCTCGCTCCGGCCGTCACCGTCGCCGCCCCCCTCCCCCTCCCCCTCCAACTCCCCGTCAGATCCCCCCCCGTCAGCCCACAGGGGGGCCGTGACACGGGCCCGTTTGGGGGCGCGGCCGTCACCCCCACCAGCACGCCCACGGACTCGACCCCGCCCCTCCGAGTCAGAGTACGTGTCCGTGGAGTGCGTGGGCATGCCGTGAAATTCTCACGTTTGTCTTTACCTCCCCCCTCTCGGTTTACCCGCGTGATAGTAGTTACAAATTCATACGCAAAGGGTATACCGTAATCTCCCCAAGTCACGCGCGCGGTGGCCGCACTTGGTAACGTTGTCTTCGCACGCATGGCCGCAGATCTTTATTTGGATTGCCTAGGCGGCAGTGGCGCCTCCTCCAAGCTCGGCGGCCAACTTCCACGGGTTCGCGTACGTGGCGTCGCAGAGGGCGCTGAACGACGGCACGGAGAGGTTCAGCAAGTTCATTGGCGACGCGGTGGCCAAGGTGAACAACTACCAGCACTACCCGGTGGAGCGCGGCGGCTCCGGCAAGTGCGGCAAGCACTGGGACGTGAACATCAACGCCATGGAGCGGCCGTTTTTGTCACTGAGGGAGGGCTCGCTGAACGCCACGATTCTGTCCAACAGCGCCGTGGAGGTGCAGGGGGTGGTGGACGTGGACATGCGCATGAGGGACGTGTACGGCGCCTACACATGGTGCCTCAAGATCTTTGGCCACGTCATCGTGTCGCACACGGTGCACGTGTGCTCCAACGAGCCGCTGCGCATGCAGGCGGACGGCGTGCCGTTTACCATCACCGTGGACGTCAAATACGACGCGGCGGTGGGCGGGCTGAACCTGACCGTGGCCGAGCCCAGCACCCCGTTCCCGCCGCCCAAGCTGACCGGGTGCGACATGGGCCAGGGCTGGTTCGTGGAGCTGCTGGTGCAATGGTTCACCGGCTCCTCCGTCGAGTGCATTATTCAGCAGCAGCTGCAGCAGGACATCCAGGACTACCTCAACGGCCAGGCCGGCTTTTTCAAAGAACTCCTCAATGAAACCCAGTATATGTCTCGCTTATGAAACTCAACGTCTCTACTCCCCTGCCTAAAACGGGATGGATTCGGGAATCCCGAGCTGCTGACCGAGCATTCCCGATCCCGCGCCCACCTTCGCAGCTGCTTCCCGATCCCGGTCGGGATTCTCCCGCTCGACGTGGGAGAGTGGGCGAGCTTTACCTTGCGTCCGCCGAGCCGTCGTCTTCTTCGACCATCTCTGCGCCAGGCACTCCCGCAAACCTGACTGAAACACGTGATTTATATCCGCTCGTCGACTGTCAAGGTTCACAACGAGGAGGCGAAAAAGTAACGGCAATTATTTCCAGATTCACTGTTAGTCGGTGCAGTAAACCATAATCGATATACTCAATATGTACTGGACTGAAGAATGGGGTACTGTACGTGCTTTTCGGTTATCCGCCGTTCTTGTCCAACCACCATGTACTCGGCGGCCGCCACCAGCAACTCCTTTACAAAGTCTCGAATGATGCACACCACCCTCACCGTCGTCTCGTGTCCAAGCTGGTACGCGCTGCCGAAAAATTCACGGATAAAACGATCCCATTGTGCCAATGTGAACGGCACGTGTGTTGTAGACTTGGCATGAAGTTTTGCGTGCTTGAAACACGCATCGTCAATTCGGGTCTTCCGCAGGGCGTTGGTTGACGCCCTTAGCAAATTGAGGATACGGATCGCGCGAACTCGCACGGCCTCGTTAATAGCTTCTGCCGCACCTTTACCGATCTGCGTGACGCTCGCGGGCCGCAGGTGTCTGAGCACGGAGAGGTGCACAAGATTGTCGCGACCCATGCTCTTTTCTGTTCTTACGGGGTAGATTAAATAGATGAGAACAGCCTTGTCGCACAATGTCCTGCGGGACTATATCATTAATGTGACGGGGGACGAACGCTTACGCCTGCGTAAGAACGTCTCGTCCCCGTTGTCTCGGTACGTAGGCGAGGTGATTAGCGACGTGCTGTCCGAGGCTGTCAGAACTATGCAGGCCGACGGGAAACGGCGCGTCATGGAGAGGCACATGAGGTGTGCAGTTGTCATATGCCTTGGTATCGATTTCGACAAACGCGGTCGTCACATGCTAAGCGAAACTGAGTGGGAGTCGCAGAATATCCGTCCCAACCGAGAGGTGCTACCCTCCCACGCCCTTGTTCTGTACGGCCATATGGCACGGGAGCTGCGACAGTTCAAGCTGACCCGTATCTCGCAGTGGTACGCGGGGACAGTGGTCTACCTGACATGCGTGGTGTCCGTTGCGCTTGAGGATTTGCTTCCGATCCAGGGGGGGGCAGTCCGTTCAGATGACATCCTGAGCAGGGTGCAACACGCCGAGGCGAAGCTGAGGAGCGTGCACAACATCAACAATCGGTAAGCGTTGAATTATGTACGGTGGGCGAATGGTACTCCGTAGCAATCAAGTCACACGTTCGTGACGATAACAAAGACGTCCGTCCCTCCCCATGTCTAGCCGCCTCTGTTTGTCCTTCGATGTCGGCCTTGCCAACATGGCATTTGTGGTGGCGACCGTCGACCTCGACTGGCGAAACTGCACCGTGCTGGATGCGCGGTGCGTCAATTTGACGCGCTTCCAGCACGACGTCGTGAGCCGCGAGAACTGTCCCCTCCACCACACCAACGAGGCCCACGACCGCGTTCGGCACTTTTTGCAAGAGTATCGCGACGTGTGGGAGGGACACGGCCGGGTGGACCGCGTGTTTATCGAGCGGCAGCCTGTGTGCGGCCTCAACCACGTGGAGTCTCTGTTGTTTGCTGAGTTCCGCGACCGCGCCACCAAGGTCAGCCCAAACGCCATGCACAAGTGGCTGGGCATCGGTCACCTCGACTACGACGCGCGCAAGCGGGCCACGGTGCGGCGAGCTCAATCGTACATGAGGGGGGTGCGCGGCTTTCACGCCGTGCGGCAGCACGACATGAGCGATGCGCTGATGGTGATGCTCTTCGGGATTTTGGGGTGCGAGACACGGCGCCTCCGCCGGCTGCGGGACGCACGCCTGGCGAGGGAGCGGGAGAAGGCGTGCCTGCGCCGTCTGGGCGTGACCGTGGACGGTTACTTTGAGCCGTTTAGGTACCGGCCGCGACACGCTTCGTCGGCCTTGGTGGCGCCGGTGACGTGGGCCGCCCCCTCTTCCTCCCGTAGCCCAGGGGGAACAGCGGCCGCCTTCGGCGGACCCGCAGCTGCGGGTCCTGCGGCGCCCACCGCACCCGGCAAAAGTCCACCCGGTCGTTGCTCTCTCGAAACAGACACAGGCGGCACACGTCGCTGCACTCCCCCCACTGCGGTCCCGTCAGTGACGTCCCCCGCGGCCACGGGTGGGGGATCGCCTCCCAGAACCACCGCCCCCGCCGGTCGGTGACCGCGTCGTCGCCGTGGAGCGCCCCCGCGACGGGCCCGGAGGGCAGCAACGAGGAGGGGTGGCGGGCCAGCGTCACCTCCCCCCTGGAGCGCAACCCGTACAGGTCGGTGAATCGTACCCACGGCATGCGTTCGGGCGCCGTGACACGCAACACCACCACCAGCGTCATGCGCTGGCACTCGTGGACGTTCAGCGTCCCCTGCATCACCCAACGCACGTGAGCACTGTGGGGACCGTGGGTTTGGTCGTGCGCGGGCAGCCCCCGCGCGATGCACAGCCCGCGGACGAGGGAGGCGATTGCCGCACTCTCCCTCTCACTCCGCGCGCCCCACCATTCCAGCACAAAGTAGGGCCGTAGGTTGCGGGGGTGGGACCACGCCTCCCAGCACACCACCCCCCGCGGGGGGGGGGGGTCATCCAAGTACCCGGCCGGGCGGTCGACGGCGGCGGTCCCGTCCGGGGCGTGCGGGCACCCCACGCGCAGCCAGGCGGTCCACTGCCGCCCCACCACGCGGGGGTGGGGCACAAACACGACCCCGTCAGCGGCAGCACCGCACCGCGTCCACGCGCAGCAGTCGGGGGGAGGGGGCGAGGGGGGCGGCCGCGGGGGGCGCTGCGCCACCCACGCCCTCATGATGTCGGCCACGGCCCACACCCTCCCGCGGGTGGGGAAGGGGGGGGTGGGGGCCGACCGCCCCCCCGCAGTCACGGTGACCCCTCCCCCGCCCCCCGGGAGGGGTAGGCGGCAGGGGGTGTAAAGGTCCGCGCAGCGGAGGGTGCAGCGGGAGGTGGTCGCGTTGAAGTGTTGGGGCTCCCCGTGGACGGTGCAGGCGCTGGACTTGCCCGTCGCCGGGTCGAGGGCGCGCGCCACCCATCGCGACGCGTCCCCCCGCCTCCACTGGCCCACCGTCAGTCCCCCTCCCCCCGCCGCGCCCAGCAAGGTGCGGACGGTGCTGTGGTGCCGCCGGGGGCAGCCCACCCACGAGCGCCCCCC
>Ga0136601_1000738_pt1 | contig 12529 bp, 11 predicted proteins | sample AntRauMFilla2699_FD_181020 | JGI IMG/M metagenome (GOLD analysis project Ga0136601, IMG submission 181020) | Saline lake microbial communities from Rauer Islands, Antarctica - Metagenome Filla 2 #699 | ecosystem: Environmental > Aquatic > Non-marine Saline and Alkaline > Saline | place... | reverse complement strand
GGCCTTCTCTGCGGCAGCCTTCTCTGCGGCAGCCTTCTCTGCGGCAGCGGCCTTCTTCGTATCCTCGACAGCTTGATCCGCAGCAGCCTTTGCCTCGCTCTCTGCTACCATCTTGTCAGATTCGGAGGGATCATCAACCGTAGGAGCGCCCCCGTGCTCCCCACAAGTGGCCCCTCCCGGAGTTGTGTACTGCACTTCTCCACACACCGAACAAAAGCCGCACTTCGGGTAGTCCGTGAGGGTCTCGGACTCCTCGGACTCCTCGGGCTCGTCCGTATCGTCGGACTCGCCTCCAAGGAAGTCGTCGAGACCTTCCAGGTCACCTCCGGAGTCCGTGACCATGCCCCTCAGGACATTGAGATGGGTCTCCTTCGTAGTGGGCTCCAACAGACTCTTCAGGTCATCCGGATCAGTCGCCACCTCGGACTTGGGAGCAGGGGCCGGCCGTAGCGCCACAGCCCCCTTGCCTGGGGGAGCCTTGCTTCCCCATCGCCCACCTAGAGCAACGGTCTCTTGGCAGAGCTTGATCTGATCTCGGATACGACCTTGCGTGTCGCGGAGATCAGCTCGCTTGGACTTGATGACGACCAGCACCGCTTCGAGGTCCGCAATGGCCCCCTCAATGTCGGACTGCCGCTGAACCAGCTCGGACAGCAACGTCATCACCAGAGCCTTGCGATCCGACAGCGCCCTTTGAGCACGAACCTCGGGATCGTCGGACAGCTTCTCTGCCTCTTTGAGCATGTACTCTGTGTCCAGACGACGCTTCAGCCGCTTCCCTTGTTGGAGACGCCTGGAGACTTCGTTGAACACCATCTCTGTGCGATCAAGGTGGCGACGGGTCTTGGCGATCTTCTTGTTTATCCAGCCGATGCCGTAGAGAAGAGGCTCGTCTTCCAGCCCCACCACCATCGTGGCGCACTCAGCGTAGACGCCCTGGACCCACGAGAACGGGGCGAGATCGTCGGGCGTGAAGTCCAGGGTGTCAGTTGGATCAGTCTTTGCTGAGTCGGTCATCAGGTGTTGTCCTCCGTGTTGGACTGGGATCCAAGCACATTTTCTCGGATCAGTAGGGCGTAGCGCTGCTTGGTCGCCCCACGAAGATCCCTGCGGTAGTCAGCAGTGATGGAGCCTGACGCCCAAGCTGTGTCAATGGCTTGGATGTCGGTAGTCATGGCGAGAACGAGGTGGGCGAGCTTGGCATCCTTCAGGGTGAAGCCAGCCTCTACAACCTGCTCGGACTCCACGGTGTCGAGCATCAGGCCAGACTTCTCGTTGATGGACTCCAAGCCTCCGGAGAAGCCTGCGAAGGTTTCCCCAGTCGACCCTTTGATGGTGCGGGTGGCAGTGATCTTCGTCACCCTGATGCGCCCGGCGATCCGCCGCAGCTCGTCTTGAACGGCCTCATTCGCCATGTTTCTAACTCCTGGTTCCCAGCCTTGTACGCGATCCATCCGAGCGATGGACCTACTCAAGCATCTCATCCACCGAGGCGAGAAGGTCCTCCACGCCTTGGGTCTCAACATCTAGCTGGGCAGTGCTGCCTGTGTCGGGAGGCTCTTCCTCAACAAGCTTGGGAGACCGCTCTGATGGATCTTTGGTCCACTCGTTGCGTAGCCGATCGAGGAAGAGGGTGTTCCGGGCGTCAACACGGCTGTTGTGCACAGCCATTTCGAGTGCTTGGTCGTGCCCAATCATGAACACCTTCTTCTTCGCACGAGTGATCCCCGTGTAGAGGAGGTTCCGCTGAAGCTGATGCCCGAACGCCCGAACCAACGGCATCACGATGACGTTGTACTCCTGGCCCTGGGACTTGTGGACCGTCATCGCGTAGGCCAACCGCAGCATGTTGCCCGCCTTCTTGAAAGGGACGCGAACATGCATCACGGGTGGGCCGTGGATCTTGATCTCAACAACTCGGTCCCGGCGGTGGAGTGCAGCGACCTTGCCCACGTCTCCGTTGAAGACACCCAACTCGTAGTCGTTCCGCACAACCATCACGCGATCACCTTCCCGCAGCGTCTCAGCCCCAACCTTCATCTCATGCACGCCGGGAGAGCGGGGATTCAACACCTCTCGGAGCTTCGCGTTGAGGTTCGTCACCCCCAACGTCCCACCATGTTTGGGGCTGATGATCTGGAACTCGGACTTGCCCATCAGCTTCTGAGCGACCCGGACGATGGCCCCCAGGATCTTGTCTTCAGACCCCAGCTGGATCAAGTTGAAGTCATGATCACCACCTCGACCCACCTCGGGAACCCGGCCCGCATGGATGTCGTGAGCTGCCATGATGATGTCGCTCGTATCACCCTGACGGAAGATGTCGGTGAGGTTGACGGTGGGCATTAGCTCGCTGGAGATGGCTTCACGAAGCACGTTCCCAGGGCCAACAGAGGGCAGCTGGGCAGCGTCACCAACCAACACCAATCGAGCTGTCGGCTTCGTGCAGGTGAGGATCCGGTACATCAAGTGCTGATCCACCATGGAGAACTCATCACAAATCACCACGTCAGCAGGGTGGTGTTGATCCGTGCAAGCCCAATGCTCGATGGAACCGTCTCCGCCCATCTTCTTGTCCGCGTGCGGGTTCTCGATGACGCCGTGGTAAGTGGACTCCCGCTCCTCTCCACTGAACCCCTTAGCGCCAAAGGCTCTATGGATCGTGGCGGCCTCTGCCCCCGTCACCGTCTTCAAACGCTTGGCGGCAATGCCCGTTGGAGCGATCAGAAGGATTCGAGCCCCGGCATCCCGGAGAGCGTTGACGACCACATTCATCGTGGTGGTCTTGCCTGTGCCAGGAAGGCCCGTGAGGATGCTCACAGGTTCCACCAGGGCGTTGACGGCTGCTGTCATCTGATGCCCAGACAGTGGTGTCTTGGTGCCCACACTGGCGTCCTCAAGCGCTGCGTGAGCTACCGCCCTCAGGTCACCGGGAGTTTTCTCGAACGCTGCCTGCGACTTCGGGCCCAGCCCCCCAAGAGACTTCGTGTACTCGACGTGCTCGTCCTCGTCGAAGGCAGCGGTGGAGAACCGATCCCGCAGCAGCTCGGCGCTCTCTTGCTCCATCTGGTAGAGCCACGGCTCGTAGACCGCTGTCATCCCAGGGCGGGCCTTCTGGTCAATGACGAGCTTTCCGTCCTTGTGGAGGCCCCCGAGAGCGACTGCCACCTCACGTGCCGTGATGTCCGACACGAAGGCTTGAGCGGCCTGACGCACGTCCCCTGTGGACATGTAGACGTGGCCCATCCCCCGCGCGGTCTTGCACACGTAGAGGATCGCGCCACGGTGCCGCTTCGGACTGTCGAGGGAGAGCCCGATCTTCCGAGCCACTTCGTCGCACTGGGGAAACTTGATGCCGTCGATCTCGACCATCGCCCAGGGATTCTCCGTGAGAACCTTCTTTGCATCGTCGCCGAAGGCAGCCCATACCTTGGTGATCATCCCTCGGGCCACACCCGAGGTCGCAAGGAACTCCAACGTCTTGTGGAAGGACTTGATCACCTGCCATTGAGCAATGGCGTGGGCCGCCATGAAAGAGGTCACCTCGGGAACAGTGAGCCGCTCCTCATCACCCTCATCCAAGGCTTCGACGAAGTTCTCCTTGAGTTCGTCTGCCATCCGACGTGCAACACGTCCTCCAACACCATGGCTGGTGAGCATTGAGATGGCGACCTGTGCGGTCCACTCTTTGATGACGGGGGCGCGGGTGATCTGGATCTGCCGGCCGAACTTCTCGTGTTGGATCCACTTGCCCTCAAACCCAATCCATGTGTTGTTGCGAGGCTTCAGGCCAGGGATGCTGCCCTTCACCACAACCGTCTCGGTGAACATGTCATCGAGATCACCGAGTCCTGCACCATCACTCGTGTCATCCAACCGAACCCGGAGGATGTAGAAGTCTTGCGACTCGTTCTCGAAGATGACGGTGTGGACGTGCCCACTGAAATAGCTCATTGCTTGCGTTCCCCAGCGATCTTGGTCAGGTCCTTCAGGAGAGATTGGAGACCCTCTGCGGTCTTACCCAACCCTTCGACTTTGTCCGCCATACCGGCGTCCATGACTACATCTCGCGCGTGCTCGATGGCGTCCGTCGTGGCTACAAGTACACGCGCAGCGCACCCGCAAAAATCCATCAGGTCTAGTTCAGTCTTGGAGCCGTCGAAGCCGGTCACGGTGTAGAGCCCCTGCTCCGGATCGTGTCCCAGCACACCAGCCGCGACGATGTTCCGCCACTTCGTGTCCTTGGGAGTCGGTGGTTGGGGCAGGTGGTGCGCAGCCACCTGAACCGAACGACCCACCAGCTCATTGAGCTGGACATCAATCCGCTGCTCTTCGCCGACCGGAGACTTGACCCAGTGTTGGATCGCCCCATCGGATTGAAGCGTGCCGAACACGCCCTCGAAGATGTACGCCTGGAACTCGCTCGACATGCGTTCTCCTACGTCCACCCACTACTCGGATGGGACTGCAACTCGACCCCCTCGCTGGATCGCCGAGACAACATGTAGATGGGTCCACAGTACGACCTGTCGGCGTAGGCTGTGGGAGGAGGTACCTATGCCCGATCCCATCATCACGCCGCTCATCGACAACACCAACTCCAATGACCCCGTCGTCGCACTCGTACAACACCGAGATGTCACCATGTCGGACATCCAAGCCTACAGGAAAGAACACGCCTGCTCCCTTGGAGAAGCGTGCCGAGCACTCGGCTGGAGAGGCAACAGGATGTACCGAGTCTCCGACCTCGGACCGAACGGAGAACTACCCTTCTAGCCCCAAAGATCAAATGTATCGGCCCGAAGGGGCCATACACCACGTGCTTACCCACCAACAAACTACATATCCAGCCACTCGGCTCTACGCGCTACCACGCGAAGAAAAAGTTCAATAGGCAGCGAGACTTCCCAGGCCCAGGCCCAGGACACTGAAGGAACCTGCCTTAGCGCTGTATTAAGCTTGGGCAGAGACTCAAAAAATGATCTTCGCTACGGTAGGTCCGAGCAGCTGTAGCGATAAATCGCTGCGCCTGGATCAAGAGCGGTCTCGACGGTTGCAACACCATCGGCCTTGAAGACGATGTTCGCGTCCCGCTTGCCCGGTGTGACGACTACCTCGACGCGGATGCGGCCCAGGTGGGAGGGATCCGGGAGGACCAACACCTCACCTGGAACACAGACCTTGCTCACCACAACCTCGTAGCCCCTGTAGTGGGCGAACACCCCCACCCGAGCCAGTGCGCGGTCTTCGACCTCTTCCCAGGGGAACCCTGCACCCACCTCATTGGAGGTGTGTGTCAACCCACACGCACAGACCCAGTCCACGGGCTTCCCATGCCGATCCCGGTAGAAGCCCATGTGGTGAGCGTACTCCTTCACATGCATCAGGATGTGCCCCGACCCGGTGTCCGCCCCATGACGAGACTCATGCCGGTCAAGGGCTTCGTCCAGCTCGGTGTTGAACCTGTTCGGGTAGGTATGCTCTGGAACCCTTCCCGTCAGGTCACTCGAACGCTCTGTGAGGGAAGCCAGGAGACCGTTCATCAGCTCGGAGTCCACCTGGACGCGCATCAGGTCAGCGGCTCGATCCAGAAGCGCGAGGCGATGGTGGTAGCTTTCTGCGGCCACATACGGACTGGACTCAATCACCCGGCTAGATAGATCAAGCCCATCCCAATCGACTTCTGGAAAGCCTGATTGGTCCAGTAGAAGTCGATCCCAAGCGTTGCGTCCGAGACGTTCTCGAACACGCTCCCCCAACGCAGAGACACGCTCAACGTGCTCAGCCTCCGACATGAGACCTGTCGGGGGCTGCTTGGCTCGGATGTGCATCCGAGCGGTGGTGTAAGACTCCCCTGTACGGGCCATCCGAGTGCGGATGGCTTTGCGGAGCTTCGTATTTTTGGTCATGCTGAACCCCAACACAGCTCTGTCGAAGCCCGCCTTCTCCGATCGAGCCGTGTAGGTCAGGTTCAACTGACTGACCCCAGACTGAGTCTGCTTTGCCCCTTGGAAGAGGGCCCCAGGCGGGGGACCCAGAAGAGGTTCGGCGCGGTCACACCAGCGACACCCCACCCAACAAACAACAACGGCCCCACACGAAGTGCAGAGCCGTTGGGGAGAAGCGGAGGGTCCAGCTACTTCGCTTCGATGGGCGTGCTCATGTGAAGCGTCTCGAAGCCCATGCTCTCGGACTCTTCCTTCGCGACCAGCTTGTCGAAGTCGATCTCGCAAGACCCACCGATGCAGGCAAGCTCGACCGAGCCTTGCCCACGGTCTTCTTGCTCGTAGGAGGAGAGCCGCTCGAAGTCCACTTCAGGCATCGCAGCCAACGCGATCTCGTACTGCTCCCGGGTGATCTCCTCGTAGGGAGCCAGCTCATACTTGCCAGCATCGTAGGGAAGGAAGGACAGGCCGGTGATGTCCACGAAGTTGTCGAACACCCATTGGCCCACCAGCTCCCACTCATCCTCACGAACGTAGATGGTCGCGCTCTGGTTGTGCCCACGGTTCGAGCACCACGACTTCATGATGTTGAGGTAGCGCTCGCACTGCTCGATCGCTGTCTCGTCCGTGCGGAGCACCGCATTCTCGGGAGCCTTGACCGGGAACTCCACAACCCAAGTAGGCACGTCCTCGTCGGCCCACTCGCGGAACTGAACCTCCTTGTAGATCGGAACTCCAGCATCCCGAGCGAGGTGGTACAGCGGATCGGTCGAAGCGATGCGGACGCGACGGAGGTAGTAGCTCGCGTAGCGGGGATGAAACCCGCTGGCGCAGTCGAGGAGCTGGGAGCTGTTGCCACTGGGCTTCCCACAGGTGATCGCAACCGGCATGTTGATGTCCATGATCGCAGCAGCTTCGGCAGCGGTCTTGACGGCCACGCTGTTGAAGTGGGTCATCGACGCGCCATCGAACGAGAGTGCCGGGTTGTCACACTGGCCCGTGATGTCCACACCGAGGAGCTGATCTTCCTTGCACACCTGCTCCCAACCGGGACGGAGGTAGGGGAAGTGCGTGAAGGTCGACTGGATGATCCCAATCCATGTCGCGATGCGAACCTTCTCGGAGAAGCTCTCCCGCGTGTCCTCAGCACGCATAACCGCAGCCGACAGGTTGCAGAACTGCCCGCTGCCGCCTTCCCCGGTGATGGGATCAGCGGCATGCTGGAACCGCAGGCCGATCTCACCGCAGTTGTGGACCACGACTCCGTTGGCGATGAGGGAGTGCGTCACCGGAACGGTCATGTCGAACACGTCCTCAGTTCCATCTGGAACGAGTGACTCGAAACGAGCCGTGAACGGTTCCTTGTAGAACCCACGACCGGGGCGACCGCTCGCCCCCCTCACACCCACAAGGGCCATGCGAGAGGTGACTTCCTGGGTGAGCTTGGCTTGCTTGTCTGTGTGGATGAACCCGATCACCTGATGGAACTGGTTCATGTTGCTCTTGGAGATGTTGAGGTCATGGTCGGCCTCACACCAGTAGCTCTTGTAGCCACCCTTTCCATCAGGAAGGTCTCGGTACCCGGCTGGACGACGCTCCTTGTAGATACGACAGGCGATGCCGAAGTTGAGGAGGAGGGTTTGCACATCGTGCAACAGATCGATCTTCGAGGAGTGGAGACGGATGTGGGCCCCCTTCTCGCGGTTGTCCCCCACGGAACCATCAGCCGAGAACAGGGCTGACAGGTAGGAGCGTTGGCAGTCCGCAGTGCCCTGCCAGACGAACTCGGGCACGCGGAACTTGTCGGTGATGACCTGTCCGAGGTACTCGCGGAGACCAGCACACTCGAAGTGTTGGCGATCACTCCCCTCAAAGGTAGACACCGACGGGCGGGTTCCAGTGAGCCGCTCGGTTGCGTCGAGCATTGAGGTGACCAGGTTCCGATCTGCCCCATAGAAGTAGAGACGGGGGCTGTTGCTGTCCTCAGCCAGAAGGCAGCCGTCACCGGTGACCCATCCCGCCAACATCCCAGCATCGGCTCCACCACGGGACCCAAACATGCCCTCTGTATTGGCGATGTGGATCACGTCCCCAGCTTCCAGGCGTCCCGCCTCTTTCCACCCCTCGGAGGTCATCACCCGGTGATCTGCGGTGAGACGGACACGGTAGCCCTCTGTGGTGTTGAGGGTGAACACATCCCTGGTGCCGGACTTGAAGGCGTAGGTGCCCGTGCTCGGATCCGTCTTGGCCCAAACACCCTCGTTGAAACGACGGTCGATGGCGACCGTGTGACCATCGCAGTCACCCATGCGGGCCAGGTCCCCAATCTGCACCAGACCACTCTGGGACATGACCCGAGTGTCGCCCGTCAGACACGGGTTGGTACGCACTTGACCGCGAGGGCGATCCGCCCGTCGGTGCCAGGAGTCGATGGAGAGGCCGCGCTCGCCTGACATGGAGGCTTGCAGCGCGTGCCACTCGGCCCAGAAAGTCTCCTCGCTGGGGCGCTCGTCGTAGTAGGCCGAGTTGTTGGCCATGTACCGGATCTGCGGGAACTCGCCCCGGCTCCAGTCCTTGGCGTGCCGCATCTCCTCGTCGTCGAGATCGGAGATCGAGATGAGCGCGGCGCGGCGAACACCACCGACCATGACGATCTCACCGATCATGCAGCCGATGTCGTGCGCCTCGATGCTCCGCAACTTCTTGCCCGCTGCGGCCAGGATGGTCTTCTCGGCGAACGCCATCAAGCGGATCAGCGGGGCGGGACCGCTGGCGCGGCCACCCTTCAGCTTCAGGATGGCACCGGCAGGGCGGATCAACGAGTAGTCGAAGTTCACCTTGTGACCCTGGAACCACTGCGTCATGCCGAAGTAGAGGGCGTCCGCCCAACCGTTCGTGGAGTCTGGGATCTGGTAGTCCACCGTCTCCCCAGACAGCGGGGCGATCGTGGGCAGCTTGCCCACGAACTGACGCTCGACGCTGTAGCCGACACCCGTGCCCATCATGAGGATGTACAGCATCTCGCTGAACGCCTTGAAGCTGTCCAGGGGGACGAACGAGCAGTTGTAGATGCAGGTGTTGTCTCGCGCTGCGGCGGGGCCAGCCGACCACAACGCACGCATGGAGGGCATGACCTCCATGCTCATCACCGCCTTGTGGATGTCCGCGAAAATGTGCGACGGCACATTGGGACGCTGGACACGGAGGAACTCGACATAGCGGTCGACCGTTTCGTCCCAGCGCTCACGACGCTGCTCGTCCTCCAGCCACCGACTGTACGTGCGCGTGTAGACGAACTCCGACAGGAGGTTGGGAAAGGGTCCAGAGGGCTCGACGGGAGGCCCCTTTACGATCTCGGAGCTGGCGGGGTTGTGGTCAGAATGTGAGATCGGAAGGTTCATTTCGGGCATAGCCTCGGCCTCATGGGATCGTGGTGGGGGGTTCATGGCGGTAATACACGCTGGCTATTGAACGCCTAGCGAGGTCGGGGGGAACCCCCCTACTACCGAGAGGCGCGAGAGCGTCGGCAGGAAGCCGCGAGTCGCGCCTGTAGGAGCATCCAAGGGTTCACACGGCCGGCTTTCACCGAGCGCTCGACCCCGGCAATGATGCCCAGTAGATCACGAAGACCCACGTCGCCCCATTGCCCAACAGCGGGAAGTATCGACCGTCGCATCCTAGCAGCAGAGGTGCCAACAGATTGTGCAGCCACTTCGGTATCCATGCCTGCACGCAGGGCTGAGCCCGCATGGATCCAGTTGGTGACGCTGTATGCCAAGATCGCGCAAACGCGCATCGTTGGATCACCGCTGTGGGTGCGCTCGATCGAAGAGAGCTGCTTCAACACCGCTGGAGCGTTGGCTTGGGAGACAGCATCCACCAGAGGGAACAGACTGGTCTCCGTGAGAGCAGCCATGATGCCTCGAACATGTGCTGGCTGGACTTGAGTCTCCCCGATGGCATCCAGGTAGACGCTGAGCTTCAGCATCTCGAACGAGAGCAACCCAAGGTCGGGCCCACAGACACGAACCATCGCCGTGGCCAGAGGTGTCTCCAAGACTTTGCCTTTCGACTTGGCCTCCTTCACCAAGAACTTGGTCGCCCACTCCTCAACCTTCCAAGGCTCGGGCTCTGCGAAGGACATGTGCAGGATCGAATGCTTCTGAAGTAGCTTGAACAGCTTGGAGTTCTTCTTCAAGGTCCCGTCGCAGTCGAGCACCATCACGACAGTCTTGTCGCTGCTCGTCGACTGCTTGATCAACAGCTCGGGGTCGACCTTCTCAGGCTTCGAGATGATCAACAACATCTTCTCGTCGAAGAACACCGTGGAGGCCAACAGCTGATCCAGCTCTGAACTGTCGCCAGACACGCGCTCCACACGCCGCTTCTTCTTGCCCGCTGCTGCCACAGCCTTCTTGATCTCACGGACCCGCAGCAGTGCCACGTTGCCTGACAAGGCGATCAGTGGAGGTGGGTTGAGCCAGCCAGCCATCAGTGAACCTCCATGAGTGCTGCCAGCGCCTCATTCTTGGAGAGGTTGGTGTGCTGTAGAGCCCTCCGGACCGACAGCCAAAGGTTCTGCCAGCCCGTTCCCCGACGAGCGGCACCCGACAGGACCTCTGCACATGCGGCCAACAGCTCTCGGTGCTTCCCTTTGTTGGAAGGCTCCTTGAACACGTCGATGATCGACATCCAGTCCTTCTTCAGAGCCCCTTGGCAGAGCAAGAGCGCAGTGTCTTCGAGGCCCGCATAGAGGTTTGATCCGTGAGGACACCAGATCTCCATGGATCGGGAGCGGATGGTTCCACGAACGTCCCCAGCATCGTAGGCCCACAGGACTGGCAGCACGGACTCTGCATCAAAGTCCTCCAGAGTCTTCAGCAGCACGTCAGAGGCTGCCGCCGACTTCATCCGATCCAACGGACCGAGGACCACGACACCGATCTGTGATCCGATGGACGTAGAGCCAAGCAGCCCAACCACCTCCCGCATACCATCCACACCAAGATCATCCTCGGTGAGTGGCTCTCGTAGGAGACGGCCCGCAGCTTGCGCATGAGCGAGCGATTCTTCTTGGGCACCAGGGCCGTGGAACAACAGAGCTGACATGGACCTCACCTGTCACACCCGCGATCCAGCGAGCGTTCTCAGGTGATACCCCGAGAGCCCCTTGGATGTACCCCCCAGCACTCAGCCTAGAAGCTGATGGTGAACATCCGCCCACAAGTGGTGCACTTGTACATGATCGACCGCCCGCCACCACGGGTGTTCCGCTGGCTGACGATCACAGCCGACTGCCCTGAGCAGTTCAGCTCCTCACCTTGCAAACCACGGGACCGGCACTTCATGTGCACAGGCTTCGCGGGCTTCTTTGATCCAGCCATCAGGTAGAGATGTGCCAGCTCTGGCCGCAGTTCTCACAGGTGTACATGACCTGTCGTCCGCCACCAGCCAGCGTGCCCATGTTGTTCTGCTTGATCACGCGCATCACTGCCCGCTGACCCCCACACTTCTGCTGGGCCCGGCAGTTGATGTTCACGATCTTCTCGCCCTTCTTCAACTTGCGGGTGGTGTCTTCAGACATGACAGCTCTCCAGGTGTAGGTCTTCGACCATACCCATCAACCACCCAGGTTCGTCTCACGTGATGGCGGACCCGTACCCAGCAGCCTGGAACGACTGTTGGACCGCCTGACCGATCTGATGGATCAGATCGTCGACGTTCCCGTCACTCAGGGCTCTCTTGTTCAAAGGGTTCTGGATGTCCCAACGGGGATCAGACAGCACCGGCACCACTGCATCCTTCCACTGCTTCCACTGCACGGTGACAGGGAACCGAGGCAGGTATCGGAGACCGAAGAGCTGACTCGTGCGGATGATGCGGACAAAGGGTGCTGGTGCTGCCCTACTGGAAGAGGGGAACTGCACCTCGGCGTGTCCCGCGAGGATGTAGAACAGAGGTCCAGCCAGTAGTTCCTGCGCCTCCGTAGAAGAGTAGAAACGTGCGGGTCCAAGTCTTGCCATCGCTGTCCTCCTACCCACACGAGGTCGATAGAAGGAATCGCTGAGCGCCCCGAGGCGCAGATCAGATCAGATCATTTTTTTGTTGTTCGCGGTCGTGTTGCTGTAGTGGCATTCGTAGTTGAAGTTGATGGATCAGTTTCTGTGTTCGTATTCGTTGTTCTTGCTGTCGCTGTCGCTAATCGGGGTCCTTCGGACACCCTCTCTAAACCATCTTCTCTACTATCTACTAAGTCTGGAGCGTTCTGCGGCGCTTCGTTCTCGGCAGGGTCGATGGCGAGCCTGGGTATGTCGTGCATCCTCTCTAAACCTGCAAGCAGGCGAGCCTGGGATGCCTCCTCGGGACGGACACCACTGTCCTCTCTGACTCCCCTCTCGGGGATGGAGCGCTGTGTCCCTGTGCCGTTCCCCTTTCGGGGGGTAGGCCAAAGCCTTCAATCGGTTCCAGTTCTCCTTGGTGTGAGGTTGACCCTGCTGGAGTTCCTTGCCAGCCGTCTTTCGACGACACCCGCATCCTTCGGGCACGCATCCCACTTGCAGAAGTGGAGTTAGATCCTAAGACCG
>Ga0136601_1000737_pt1 | contig 12535 bp, 12 predicted proteins | sample AntRauMFilla2699_FD_181020 | JGI IMG/M metagenome (GOLD analysis project Ga0136601, IMG submission 181020) | Saline lake microbial communities from Rauer Islands, Antarctica - Metagenome Filla 2 #699 | ecosystem: Environmental > Aquatic > Non-marine Saline and Alkaline > Saline | place... | reverse complement strand
GCGGACGAGGTAAAGGACAACGCCGCGGTGGTGGCAATTTCAAGCGCCGACCAGACAAAGCCCCTGCCCTGTCTCACCGACTAAATCTAACTGATGAAAAACTACCCGTGATTCCAGAAATCATCGACGAAGATACTGTGCGAATTATCACCGTGTCCGGAGTCGAAGAAATTGGACGAAACATGAACATCATCGAAACAAAAGATGACATCATCGTGATTGATGCTGGATTCCAGTTTGTGTCAGAAGCTTCAAATGCACCAGGGATTAACTACATTCTACCCAATACCCAATATCTAGAAGAAAGAAAAGACAAAATTCGCGGCATGCTGATCACTCACGGTCACCTCGACCATATCGGAGGATTACCATTCATCATGGAGCGAATTGGCAACCCGCCAATCTACACCCAATACCTTTCCTCGTTAATGATCCTCAAACGACAAGAAGAGTTTCCCCAAATGGAACCCTTCACTGTTAATGTCGTCAAAGAAGGCGAACATTTTACAATCGGTAACACCAAAATCAAAACGTTTGCGGTAACTCACTCGATCCCAGACGCTATGGGAATCTCTGTCGAAACCAAGCACGGTGACGTTACAATCACTGGTGACGTCAAACTAACTCATGTTGACGGCAAGGTTGACGAACAAGAAGCGCAAGACTGGATTAACGTTGGAAAGAACAACAATCTCGCCCTGCTGTGTGATTCAACTAATGCCTGGCAACCAGGTTTTTCTTCGCCAGAAAGTATCGTCATGGACACCTTTGACGAGCTAGTCAAAAACGCAACTGGACGTTTGATCATTGGTACCTTTGCGTCAAACTTTGAACGATTGTTTGCCCTGATTGCATCGTGTGAACGTTACGGCAAAAAAGTCGTCCTCGAAGGACGCAGCATGAAAACCAATATCGAAATTGCAATCCATGCAAAACTGCTCGAAGTCCAGCCAGGCACATTCATCCAAGCAGGTGATATGAAAGATTACCCAGTGGACAAACTAGTTATTCTTTCAACTGGTGCTCAGGGTGAAGAGTTTGCCGCCCTTATGCGCATGTCAACCAACAAGCATAAATTTATCTCACTGACGGAACGTGACACAATCTTGCTCTCATCATCGGTGATTCCAGGGAATGAAATTTCAGTGCAAATCTTGAAAGACAATCTTTATCGTCGAAATGTAAAAGTGGTGACGGTGCAGTCTGCGGCCATTCACTCGACTGGTCACGGTTACGCTGGTGAACTTACCTGGATCCGCCAAACCGTTAATCCTAAATTTCTGATTCCCGTGCACGGACATCACTTCATGCTCAAAAGCCATTATTTCAACGCTGTCGAAAATGGTTTTCCAAAAGAAAATATCGTTGTTCCCGATACAGGATCAATCATCGAAATTAAAAACGGTGAAGAAATAACTGTGCTACCAATGAAGATCCCCAACGAACAATTGATGGTAGATGGATTTACCGTCGGCACCAGACAAGAAGTCGTCTTGCGCGATCGAACCTCACTATCAGAAGACGGTATGTTTGTGGTCATTGCCACAGTCAACGCCAAAACTGGTAAACTACGAAAATCACCAGACATCATTTCCCGCGGATTTGTGTACTTGCGCGAAAACCAACAGCTATTGTCTGAAGCACGAGTCCTCGTTAAACGAACGATCGAAAAACACACCGAACGAATGAACCCAATTGACCTCGAATACGTCAAAGAAGCCGTAACCAACGAACTATCAGGCTTCCTGATGCAAAAAACTTCAAAGACACCGATGGTGATTCCCGTACTGATCGGAATTTAACCAGCGAACTCATACCCAGAAACGGCGCCCTGGCGCCGTTTTTGTTTATAGCTAGCGATTGCCATCGTTCGACCGAGTATACTTGAAAGCATGCCCAAAGCTTCTCACAGTATTGTCCTGAGACAAACGCCAAAACGGCGACTGATTCCGATTTACAGCGCGGTTCTCTTGCTTATTTTTCACACGTTTGTCGTCGCGTACATCAACTCGTCGTTCTTGGAGCAATTTATTGAAACCAGAAGCGTTGGAACAATCTATACTATCGGGTCGGCATTAAGCGTCCTTATTTTTTTGTTTGTGTCGCGGGTTTTACACCGGGTCGGTAATTTCAAATTGACCGTTGGTTTACTGCTGATTGATCTGGCTGCGGTAATAGGAATGGCATTTACTACCACCCTTGAAATGGCGATTCCTCTATTTTTGGTACACCTGATTGCGGTACCGCTGATTGTTTTCAATCTCGATGTATTTTTGGAAGAACGCATCGGCAATGACGAAAGTGGCACCGGGTCTAGCCGTGGTTTATTGCTGACGCTTGCTAGTTTTGTTGGTGCGATCTCACCATTGCTAAGTGGGTTCTTGATCAACGAAGAAACCGGTTCGTTTCAACTGGCATACATCGCGAGTGCGATGACACTGATCCCGATTATCGGCATCATGTTGGTTTATTTTAGAAACTTTGCTGACCCGCAGTACAGCGAGATAAAATTGTTTTCTGCCATTCGGACGTTTTGGCGGAATCAAAATCTCAAGAGTGTTTTTATCGCTCACTTTTTACTCCAAATGTTTTTTATGGCGATGGTGGTATATATTCCACTGTATCTGACCGGAACGATTGGTTTGTCGTGGTCCGAGTTTGGCATCATCATGTTCTTTGCGCAGATGGCGTATGTGCTCCTTGAATATCCGATTGGTATCATTGCGGACAAATACATCGGTGAAAAAGAAATGATGGGAGTCGGTTTTTTCATTATTATCATCTCAACCGCTTGGATGTCTTTTGTGACGCTCGAAAGTGTATTGGTGTGGTCGATTATTTTGTTTGTCTCGCGCGTTGGCGCTGCGCTAGTTGAAGTCACGACCGAAAGTTATTTCTTCAAACAAACCAAATCCTCCGACGCCCAGATCATCAGCTTTTTCCGCGTCACTCGACCACTGTCTTATGTGCTTGGAGCGCTGGTTGGAAGTTTTGCGTTGTGGTACCTGCCGTTTAATTTGGTATTTTTGGTCTTTGCGTGTTTGATGGTACCAGCGATGTTCTACACTCTAAATATTGAAGATACCCGCTAATCATGGCAACTGGTAGTATTGGCGACCCTTTACAACCAGCCCTTCAGCCAGCAATGCTGCAGTTTGCCGCTGTACCCGATCACTGGCAAAGGTAGACAGTTCCGCTTCAAACGCCTGCACATCAAGCCTACCCGACTGCAAGGCGCGCAAAATCGCACCACGGATTTGGCGATCACTTCCTTTAAAAGCTGACTGTTTCAGATAGCCTTTTCGTTTCCTCGTGTTATTGCCGTGAGTAGCCTTTAGGTACGTGCCATAATCCATCACCGCCGCGTACCACGCGCGGGCGCGGTCAACAGGCATGGTGCGAGCTACTTTATGTAAAATCTCCTGATCTGTCACCTGCGCAGCCTTTGTAAAAAAGTGATGAATATACACTTGCCTGACGTTGGTTTCAATCAATTCCACAGGCTGATTATACGCAAACGCACAGATAGCGGCTGCGGTGTACGGACCGATTCCTGGCAAGGCTTGCAACTGATGCTCATCCTTTGGAAACACGCCATCGTATTTGTCGACGATTTCTTGGGCGCATTGCCAGAGAAATTTAGCCCGCCGATTGTATCCTAACCCCTGCCACAAACGCAGCACACCACCAAGACCGGTGGTGGCGAGTGTGTGCACCGTTGGGTACGCGACCATAAATGCCGCGTATTTTGAAACCACCCGCGTAACTTGGGTCTGTTGCAACATCAGCTCCGATACCAAAATTGCGTACGGGTCAGTCGTCTGTCGCCACGGCAAATCATGCCTACCACTGGTGTCGTAAAAATCCCAAACCGTTTTAACAAACGCGATTTCCTTTTGATTCATTTAGTCAACCACTCGATATTCCACGTCGCTTTTTTCTGGCATCACAAACCAAGCGATCAAGTAAAACACTACCACTGGTACTACGGCAGTCAAAATCGCCAGCAAAACGATCCCCAACCGCCATATTGTTACGTCTGTCTTGAAGTAGTTGGCAAACCCAGCCATCACACCTCCAGCGAGTTTATTCTGTTCGTCTCGTTCTAGTTTTTTTGTCATACCTACAAATAATACACCACGTCCTTTCGTTCGACCACCACATCCCAGCCCTGGCGTTTGGCGTGATTGAATAATACTTGGTTTGGGTTGAAACAAATCGGTCGATCGACACTTTCGAGCAAGGGAATATCACCGTCTGTATCACCCACCGCGATTGATCCAACTGGGGTGAATTCAGGATGACGTTCAAACACCCGGCGAACGATATTGGCTTTATTTTCGATCAAGTGTTCGTCCAGCGTCTCACCAGTAAAGCAATTTTGGGGACCTAGTTCGTACATCCGTCCATACACCTTATCAAAACCATAATCGCGACAAAAATCGTCCAAGATTGTCTTTGGGGATTGGGAAATAGCGATCACCGTGTAGCCATCTTCTTTTAGTTCTTGGATATAGTCACGCGTAAATTTGTACACGTGCTTCCCTTTTTCTGCGACGATCCGATGTCCGACATCTGCAAAATCACCGTAATATACTCCTTTGATGTACGTCAAAAAAGTATTGATGATTGAGGCGATATAGGCTTCGTAGGTTCCTTCTCGTGCCTGCCAGGCTGTATACGCAGCCGAAAACTCTACCCGCGCCACCGCTGGAAACAAACCAACCGTGATCATTTCATCGACGAGTTCAACCAGTAAACTCGACCGAAACAACGTGCCGTCAATATCAAAAAAAGCTACCGGGGTTTGCATAAAGTCATTGTATCAATTTATAGCACACTAATAAACACTGGTTGAGCTGCCTGCCATTGCGCTGATTGCAGCGGGGTTTCCGTAATCACACCCGGCAAGAGTACACCCAGTTCCTGGGTAACAATCGTCTCGTCTGGACTGACTTTTGCCACGTAAGCCAAGTGCCCTTTCCCGGTGGAATCTTGCCATTCCATAAGTGAATGCGATTTGGGTGTAGTGCCTACCTGGACGCTTGGTACATCTTTGAGCGTCTGATGCCATTGACCGATGGGTGTAAGTTTCAGTACCAGCCACGGTAACGATCGACCTGACCGATCAAATAAAAATCCCAACCACTCGAGACTAGTCAAATCTCCTGCCAAAGGCGGCACACTTGTATACTCACGCAGGTACGTACGAATTAAAACCGTTTCAGGATGGTCGGTGGCGTAGCGAATATTTGGATATAGCGACACTGCTGGATTGTCTGTCGGCACGCTTAGACGTAACACCGGAGGTTCGGCAGTGGTGCTATTTGTAGTGATTTGATCGAGCCCGAATGCAAAGCACCACAAATCATGCAGTACCGACAACAATGCTTGCCACCACATAACCGCTCGTTAGCGACTCGCTTTTATTACCCCTTCCAGCAATCCACCAAGCGCTATGATCGCGGTAAACAAAAACACAAACAGTCCAATCGCAGGCAACAAGAGTAGCAATACACACACGGCTGATCCAAGCAAAACTGAAACGACCGTGACTTCTTTACTCATATTTTTGGTGGCATACATGCATAATTGCCCAAGCAACGCTGGTACAGCAATCACCGCGAGCAAAAACAGCGTCAAATAACCAAATAGCACCACCAGGACCGGCACCGCTGCCATCACCAGCACAAAATTTGAGCTGGCGGTTGTGGCACCAGACGCCCACAAATACCCGCCAAACAAACCGACACTTAACACAAACACAATCAACGGTGCCACAAAAAACGACACCACACCGGTAATAGCGCTACGGGGTGCAACGTTCAGTGTTTGCTGTACCAATTGTTGCAGCGTACGTTTAGACAGAGTCAACCACAATAACGTCGAGAAGAGCAAAACTAATACCGGATACAGGGCTGCGGTGAGAGAGAAACCTGACGCAGGCATAATTGGATCATTTCGCGATACAGTACCTGCAATAGTAGTATCCAGACTTTGCGTGAGCAAAGTGTCGCTCACATAGCGCACTGACTCGGCAATAGCCGCGTTTGGTCCCAGTGCCAGTTGGTTGGTATGAATATCAATTCCACCGCCAATTGGTCCATTAACGGTGATATTTTGGGCGTTACCCAGGATATCACCGCCCACTGCACCATTAACAATAGCGGTACCCGTAAACAGCACCACATCACCCTCGATCACCGCGTCAGACAAAATAGTAACCGAACCACCCACCAGCAGCAGGTCGCCCGCAACAGTACCCGAAATCGTCGTATTGCCACTCACGATACGAGCATCACCTTGCACTACTCCGTTTAGACGGGCATAAATCCCCAGTCCCAACACGTCACCCCCAACAGTACCAGTCACGGTGACACGGTCGCCCACGATCGTGGCGTCTTGGGTAATTTCTCCGGCAATCGTAACCGGGTTTCCCACACCAAGAAAGTTGCCGGTGATGATCTGATCGGTTGCAAGCTCGAACTGATTGCCAGTTCTGACAAAGGTGTCAGCCAACGCTGGTAGAGATACCAAAAATGTTGCCAGGACTAAACTGCTGAGGATGAAGTATTTCATGCGACGATATCTTCGTGAACTGTTTCAGTTCTGACTTTTTTAATGGTAATTTGCTCTTCGATTTCAGCGATGACTTTGTTTTCTTGTAGTTGTTTTTCCGCTTCTTTCTTGATAGTTGATTCGGCAATTTTATCTTTGTCGCTAAGATTCATCAGTAAAAACAGAAAGGTGGCGACTCCGATTATGCCAATCAAGTTCAAAAGCAAAATCGTGAACGCTCCTTGGATTATAAACATATTGAGCGCCGCAATGCCAATACCGATCGTTGCCAACGGCGGAATAAGCGCTACCGCAATCGCTACCCCAGGCAATGTTTCGCTCCACTCTGGCCGCGCCAGCATGTAGGCAACCGCCGCACCAGCGACAATGGCTACAAACAAATGTAAAAGACTGGGTTCAGTACGAGCCATCACCTCACTATTTTCAAGAATCTGTGACAAATCACCACCCAACAGCACCGCTGCTGTAGCAGCCAATATCACACCACTAAGTAGCGACTTGGACAAAGTTTTTGTTGCACGCTGCAACACAGAGATTCTTTCCCCCATCATTACCAGTCCCAAAGAAACCCCCAAAATCGGGTACATCAATGGCGCAATCAACATGCTACCAATCACAATCGAACTACTATCGAGCAACAGCCCAAACGTTGCCATCAGTGTAGAAAGTCCAACTAAATAAAAATAATCAAAATCGGCTGTCCCGCTTTCTACTAACTTTCGCACTAGCGATGATTTGTCTTTATCGGGTACCGCTCGAAATCTTGCTAACACGCTCATGCAGCAAATATAGCACAGCTCACGCCTAAAAATATATCGACCTGTGCCCAGAACTATCGTTTAACCAGCCATTACAACTACGGGCGCCTGGAGAATACTAATCAAAGTCAAAGCCAGCAACACAAGGAAAACACCGCCACAAAATACCGCCGTCCGTGAGCGCGACAATTCTTTTTTGCCTGTATTCCAGTTACGGGTATACAGAAAGCTAAATGCGAATTCCCAGAAACTTTTCATACGTTATCTATAGTATACCGTCTCGGTTGTGGTTGCATTAGGCACATCCGCGGACGCAGCCGGGTACAGTTTTTTACCTCGCTCCCACATTTCTGGTCGATCTTGTAGTTTGAGCCAGTACCACCACTCAGCCCCCCACAGATATTGTTTTTCGTACCGGGTTCCTTCTGCGTATTCTAAAATATCTTCAAATTTCTGCAGATTCATCCGCGAAAATTGTACTTCGAGTGGCGAATCGACAATCGGTTCCAACAGCCACGGCTCGGCAGACAGCTCGATCAACACCGTTTCTTGTCGTCCGTACACGAGTGCGATCAGGTTTTCCTTTACTCGATAGGCCCACGGTGGCAGCCAGGTTCTAAATTGCCCCAACTCAGGATTCCAGAAATGGACGTACACACTCGTGCCAAACACGTCACCTCGCGAGTACGCCCCGTGCCACGTACCCAAGTTTCCGCTATCGGTCACGATAATCTGCCTGGTCGGGTCAAGTTCACGCACCAAAGCAATTTCTTGATCGAGAAAATCTACGTCCAGTTCACCACAGTGTTCAAACGCAAACAGACGCAAAAACGGTTCGTTTTCAACTTGCCACATGGTGATAGCGGGACTGTCTTTATAGCGATTGACGACCGCTTCCATGTAGCGCAACTGGGCAGCATTTCGGTCTTCTAGACTGCTATCGCTCGCCCATTGTGGCGTGTGACACTCCGGCCAACGAGGCAAGCGCCGCCCGACGGCAAAGATAACTTCGGCACCGACTGCTTCTGCCCGCTCGATTTGGTAGTCTAACTCAGCAAAATTATAGACATTTGGCAACGGTTCAACCATCGGCCAATGCGCTGCCAGGCGTAAATGCCGCACGCCTAATTCATCTAAAATCGCATCGTAGGTCTCTTGCCAATCGAGCCCCAGTTCGCGAGCATACGGGGTGTTGAATGACATGCCATAGGTAATCTGTTCCGGTTTTTCCTTGAGGGATAACAGAAAAATGATGATGCCAAGTACGACAACTATACCGAGAAACCACCGCAAAACTTTCTTAAGTCGTCGCATAGGTAAATACTATCATGTGAACAACATTACAAACCCGACCATAATCACAATCACGTACAGCAGTTTCCGGAAAAACGTATTTGGTCTCGTGTCACGATCGGTTGCACTGTCAGGCAGCCAGTGGGCAAGCAGTACACTGATAATGAGAATAAATACAAACTTGAGACCGTCAAGTGCTTGCACGACCGACACCTCGCCCGTATCGGTTGCTTTTAGCAGTAAAAAAGCCGCCACCCCGGCCAGCACTTTTGTTATCAGCACGATCACGCCGGCTTTTTTTGAGGTGCTCTTGGTTTGTGAGGTAATTTTCTTGTAGTATTCCGGAACCAAAAGCAGTGACAGAGCAAATAGCACAAACGCAATCCGCGACCAGAAAAATCCATCATCAAAACCAGTTTCAAGAAACAATCCCTTCATCGTGATGGCATGCAGCGCAAAAAACAATCCAGCGTGGACCACTCTGACTGTAATATCGGCTTTGGGTAATGTTTGGGCGACCAGCAATGTGCCTGCCGCCAGAACAATCACGCCATAGATAAAATTAGCCGACAGCTGCGTATCCAAAAAGGCGTAACTCATCCCAAACGCGGACAGTGCCGATACAGTTCCAATGATGGGCATAACATTTGACGCATCAGCTCGTTTAAGGGCATCAAACATCGACACCAACGCAATAAAAAATGTATACGCCGCCAAAAATGACATCGCCACCACGGTGAGGGACGGAAAAGAAATACTAGCGTACGAAGGTAAACCCAGGTTCGTCAAACCAGGAATTAATCCAATCACATAAATCAACGCCCAAAATCCAGTCAATAAACAAGAATAAAACGCATACACAAATGGACGAGGCAATACACTCTCGTCCGACACGATGTATTTATCAAGAATAGCAACAATGGCGTTCAGGAATTGCCCGAGCGTTGCGAGAAGGATCCAGCTCATGACTTTATTCTACCTCGCTGTACTGCTCGATCAGCTTCTTGTACACGACTGCGCTTGGTCGTACTCGCCGCGCTAATGTCTCGTAGTCAATGTCGATCAAGCCAAACCGTTTGGTTTTCCCAAGCGCCCATTCGTAGTTATCCATCAGTGACCAATACATATGTCCGCGCACATCCACTCCATCAGAGATTGCTCGTGCCACTGCTTGTAATTGCAACGTGATGTATTGGGCGCGCAAATCATCATCAGCGTCTGCCAAACCGGCTTCGGCGACAAAGATTGGTTTGCGGCACTTTTTTAACTGTAACAACGCGCCATAGATACCACTTGGAAAAGCGTTCCAGTCCATGTCCGTCTTGATAAAATTTCTGGTTTCACCAAACCTTGTATTGCGATAGTAATTAAGCCCGATAACGTCGCAGTATTTTTGCACTCGGTTCATATACCGATCGGTTTGAAAATACCTCGCGATGGCGGCTTTTCGTTGATTCCACCAGCTATCGTCCGCTTCAAAATAGTGTACGTGTTTGACCACACTGACCTGGGCGTTTGGATTGGCAGTTTTGATGGCATTGTAGGCAGCGATATGTGCCTTAACGAGCTGCCGTTCAACTTTTACATAAGAGAAAAAATGGGAGAACTTCGCGACGGCGCCGGTTTTGTCACTGGTTCCGTCTGCTTTTCCGATGGCTTTTGGTCCGATTTTAGCCCGTTTAAATGGTGGCCACGCGCCATACAAATAGCCATGCGTCGCATAGACATTTGGTTCGTTGATCGTAGAATAAAAGGTACACAAATCACCAAACGACTCCGTCACCTTGGCGGCATAGCGCGCAAACCACGCGACGGTGTTTGGGTGTTCAAATCCACCCGCTTCGGCAACCCACAACGGCAAGGTAAAGTGCCACAGTGTCACAAATGGTTCGATTCCCCGTTCGCGTAATGCCAACAATACAGACCGATAGTGTTCTAGTTCCGACTCGTCAAACACGCCGGGTTCTGGCTCGATTCTTGCCCATTCAATCGAAAACCGGTGAGCATTGTGACCCAGCTCTTTTGCCAAATCAAAATCTTGCGCGTAGCGGTTGTAGTGGTCTGCCAGCACCCCCGCTGTCGGAACCTTACCCTGCCTGGCTGCTTCAGCCCAATCACAGTTATCAATCCCACCCTCGACTTGGTAAGAAGCCGTGGCAGCGCCCCAGTAAAAGTTTTTTGGGAATGGTTGGTTCATAACTGACAGTATAACAGGCGTTGGGTCGTAAAATTGGACGTAAATAGGTAGAATATAAACATGAAGAATACGCGTTCAGAAAAATCTAATCTGTTTACAGCACCCAAGACCGCCATCATTATTAGAGCCAGGAATGAAGATCGCTGGATCAAAGAGACATTATCTCGATTGCAGGCACAGTCGTACACAAATTTTGAAATAGTAGTAGTCGATTCTGGCTCGACTGACAGCACATTGCGTATTGTCGAGTCTTTTCCCACTGTAAAATTGGTCACGATCCTTCCCCAGGAATTTACCTATCCCTACGCGATCAATGTGGGAATCAAAGCCAGTGACGCAACTGACTACCTAGTTATCCTATCCGCCCACTCACTTCCAATTGGAGAACATTGGTTACAGTCAGCGATTGATGCCATCGAATCAAATCCAAAAGCAATGGGCGTCTACGGACCACTCAGAGCCATGCCTGACGGGAGCATCATGGACAAGGTCATCCACAACGGAGCCTTGTGGATAGAAGAGCGGCGGCGATTCTGGTCAGAAACCTACACAAGAAATAACCGATTGAGAAAAATTAGCATCTACGAAGGAGGTGCCATGGGGTTCACCAACGCCTTGATCAGGCGTGATTTATGGGAACAGCAGCCAATCGACGAATCCTACGCCGGCGGTGGCGAAGATACCGTCTGGATGCAATATTGGCTGAGTCGTGGGTATCACGCCATCAAATGCCTAGATTTTTCCGTCCATCACTCACACTACCTTGGTCCCATCGGGTGGTATCGACAATGGCGTTACTGGAAAAACAACGCAACTCCACAGCCTTTTGTACATATGAAATACCGAACCGACGGCGCCCACAAACCAATCGATTAATTAAGCCGGCTACTTATCCCCCGCAATTATATCCAGGACATCTTGAGCTGATTCGGCTCCCATCAGATCTTCGGTGAAGGCGAGGTTGTTGAGTCGGTACAGAATAAACATTACCGACAAAACTGAAATCACAAACGCTGCCTTGAGAATGGCTGGTAGCAACACACCAACCGACTCCATCGCGTTCGCGGTTAAGTGCCAACATAGATTTTCGGACATCTTGCGCTACCCCCAAACTTTTTACGATTGCGCCGATTGACTGGTTTGAAAGCTTGGTCACTTTGTCTTCCTTTATATGTTTATCGAGCAGGCGGTGAATCGAAGACAGGGTGGTTGATTTGTGTTCAAAATGATAGTTCCACTGTTTTGTTTGGAATATTTTTTCGTAATGGGCTTTGATGACTTCACCCATATCTTTTTGGAGTGTCGCGGAAATATGTCCACTGGTGCGGTACATATTTGACATTAACCCATCAAATTTGGTGACCGTTTCTCTGACTTTGTTAAATCGGCTCGCTTGTCTTGAGATAAAGAATCCGGTAAATATTGAGTACAAAAAAGTTGAGATCGACAAAAAGACGCGGTCTACTGGCTCCGCAATTTCAACGGTGTAATACACCCAACTCAGAACTGGTAACACCACCACTATCAGCACTAACGTAAAATAATGTTTCATAGTAAAAGTATACCAAACTAAACCGTAATCGTATGTATAAAACTAGCGGGTGCGAGATACTCTTTCCAGCGCTCGTATAGTTCGTGGGTAGCTACCACGTCAGCCGCGTTGTATGTCGCAAGGTCGAGATATGCACCCGATCGCACCAGCCCCACT
>Ga0136601_1000736_pt1 | contig 12538 bp, 13 predicted proteins | sample AntRauMFilla2699_FD_181020 | JGI IMG/M metagenome (GOLD analysis project Ga0136601, IMG submission 181020) | Saline lake microbial communities from Rauer Islands, Antarctica - Metagenome Filla 2 #699 | ecosystem: Environmental > Aquatic > Non-marine Saline and Alkaline > Saline | place... | reverse complement strand
AGTACGTTGTTAACACTTTGGTTTCACGCTATTTTCTTAATGAGTCAAAGTAAAAATGGAGTTGCCGCCAAGGAATTAGAGCGACAACTAGGTGTAACTTATAAATGTGCTTGGCGTATGGCCCGGCAAATAAGATTACTTATGACCGATGATGATAGCCCACTAGGTGACAAGGTTGGGCAGACTTTTTCAAAAGCTTCATAAAGGAATTTTTCATGAGTCAAATATACAATATTAGAGACAAAATTCAACTTGACATAAGGGTACAGTTACCTATTAATTATTAGATTTTATAGTGTCAATTAAAAAACGTCGCCATCTTGGGGTTTGTCGTGAGAATTTAAAAGGTCAGAATATTCTTCTCTTAGCTTTATTGATATATTTTCGTTTGAGTTATTTAAGACACTCTGAAGAAACTTTACTTTGTTTTCTTTTGAAATGCCAATAACTTTTAAGACTGCCATTATTATGCTGACAATTATTGGCGCTATGGATGTAAGAAAAGTAATCATGGCATACCTATTGTTTTAATTTAATTGCTTCGTAACCTATTGCGGTCATTCTGTGATAAGTCCCAACTTCGCTCTTGAAAGAGTAGGTGCAATATCCCTTTTTAGGCTTAAACATAAACGCCATTTCATCAATTCTAAAATAAGGACAACTAGTTCTAATGTTAACAGGGACCTGAAATTCTATTCTCTGCTCTAGCCCAACGTAAGATTGGCATATTCCCACCCCGTCCTTAACGCCGCTCTCTCCGTTGCATCGATACATTGCTGACAAAGTTTCATTAGGTGTCTTCTTATCCATAAATGCCCAAGAATGTTTACCTGAATGAGAAAAGGCAGTAATTTCTATGGGGCAGTAATCTTGATTTTCGATTGGTGTGTTCAGCTTTAATTCTATTCTAGCAGAATCTTTTTTTACAAATATACCGGCCTTAGTCTTCCATACCTTTTCATAATCTAAAGAACGATGACAAGTCTTAATTCTAAGAAGGTCGCCATCGTCTTTAAAGAAAGCTTTGATGTCTAGATCTGAGATATCTTCAACTACAGCAGTCCCCTCATACTCTTTGTCATTAATCTCTAAGAGCATGTCTCTTTTATAGAATGTTTCACTGTTGTGTGTTGATAGGTTTGAGCAAGAAGATAATAGCACCACTAGTGCCCATAATAATAAAGAAACAGAAATAAATTCTAAAATTACTCTTTTAACATTTTCTTTATCTTGCTTTTTATCCATGAATAGACCATTGAAAATCCCATAAGTGAAAGATGTAATTTCACCCATGGGAATCTTATAAACCAATTAATTAATTTACTCAGCCGGTGCATCTTCTACTGGAAGTAGCCTGCTCATTAATTTATGAACCATATATGCGGCGATTTCATCTCTACCGTCTGACTTTGCCTCGTCGCCTAGCATATCAATGCCGTTTAACGCCGTGCTTGCTTGACCAAAAAGACTAGCGTAGTCAGCCAATGGTGCCTTAGCTTTTACTTTTTCTAAAATGGCATCTAAGAAGTCAATAATTTCTTTGCTTTCTTTTGGGACTTCCATTTCATACTTAATTTTTTCCATATTCATCTCCTTAAGATGGGTTGTTAAATTCTAAAATGTTTAACGCTATAACTTTCTGAAGTCCGCCTGAGTTAAAGATGAATTGACCCGAAAGCATTAACACCTCATAAAAGTCTGTTGGCCCTGTAACTAAACTTAGATCTGCTATGGTGTCACCGGTTGAAGTTCTTAGACGGAATGGGTTAGTAATGTCAAGAATACGCAAAACAGAAACATTTGCATATCTCCCCGCCGGAACGATATAGGCATTAGCTCCAGAAGATATGTTTCCGAAAATCTCAACTGTGTTTACTATAGTTTCTGCACCTGCAAAAGTTGTCATATTTACCTCGGTCTAAACATTATCCCGAACTGAAAATTAGTAGCACCACTCATTGCAGAGTCTAGATCTAATCTTAATGCATCTCCTGCATTAAATTGAACCTTAGAAAGAGCAGCCAAAGTGTGACCAGTTGGATTTGATATTGTTGTTGATGTTACTTGATTATATAAAGTGTAGGATCCGCTTGGGGCCGTGGTTGTTACGGATGGCTTTGTAGAAAAAATTGTTCCCTCGTCAACAGTTCCACCGCTCAACCAGTGAACGTCGATAGTCGTCGTTCCGGTTATTCCTGTGGCACCATTGAAATAATAAAAACCTGTTAGCTCTACATCAAAAAGAAATGGAAAAATTCCATCTATTGACGAGCCCTCTCCTAACTTATAGAAGCCGTTTATATTCCATGAGTGTTTATCGTATTGCCTGTTGTTGATAAAGTTAATAGATGCGCCGACCTTAAAAGCATACGCCTCGCTGACTGCTGCCCCGAACTGACTTTCTTCTTCTTGAATTATTGACTTTGCATCTGCTATGTCTGTCATCTACCCGTCCTTGAGTTATTAAATCCTACTTTACGAGACTTTATCTTGCAAACTATATATACCTATAAGGCACTCCGAGATCCTTAAACCCTATCAGATCAACTAGATCACCATTTACAGGGGAAAATGTAAGGCCTCGATCAACCGTTATTCTATTTAGCACCGTGTCAATGTCTATTACCACGGCATCATCATCATCTAGATTGACCACAGAATCATTAGAAAAATCCTCATTGTGAACTCTAACGAATGATCCAATAAAAAACTTGTCTATATCTCCAGCCCCAACTTCAAAAACCGTGTCTGAAACACCGCTTGTAATTAAAACTTGTGGGTTAAAAAAGCAATGTATGGCCTTCATCTTAGAATCAATAGTGTCATCAACATCGTCAGGATACGACGGAAGCTCAACAATGTAATCTTCTGGTGGGTCCAAAGAAAGTGGCGGGTCAATTGTTATTTTACTTGAGTTAGTAGGGTCAAACTCCACAAGCTTAACGGTTTCTCTAAAGGAAAAGTCTTCTGACCTAATCTCAATTCTTTCACCAATAAAAATTGTCCATTTGTCTCTTTCAAGCTGAAACTCGCCAGTGGAAAACGATCTTTTTAAAACAATGGATCCAGCTGTTGACCCTGCTCCAATCTTAGATGCAGCAGATATTGTAGAAAACCTACCATCAACACCAAAGCCAGTATCCAGCATGGAAACTTTCACGTTACCAGTTTTAAGATTCATTGATTTGTTTGTAACTTCAAATAGTCTAGGCTTAAAGGCCCTAGTGCCTCTTTCGCTGTCAACAATTTGCAGGGTGCTGGAACCGAATAAAACCTGATCGGCTATTTCAACCTTTAGGCCGTCTTTATATTTAACTTCTACTTCCACGCTTTCAGCAGCAAATTGATATCTATCTGAAAATCTTCTTGCTTGCGTTCTAATATAATTAAAGGTTTCATCATCGCCCCTTAACCCCTTAGACTGAATTGTCAAAGTTTTTGTTCCAGTATCTATTCTATTAAGTGATCTTTGACTTAGAAAGACTTGACCAGATTTAAACTTATCTTCTAAAGAGTCTTCATTATATTTATAGACAACAGAATTATAGAAATTTTTATTGATTTGTCTTTGCATATTAATAGAGTCGGCCCTCTTAATTGCATTATCGTTAAACTCTGGAAGCTCTGATAAAACCAACGGTGGAATGGTGGCCGCAACGGACGCTCTACCCTTTCTGTCTACTCTATAGTAACCAGCGGGAAAATATATCTCATCTGTTAAAAACTCTTTCGCATTAACAGTGTCTTTCAAGAAGAATTGGTATTCAGGCTGACTTGCGGCAAATAATGTCTTTAAATCTGTATGCTGCTTAATGTCTACTTGCGAAGGTTTCATGCAACAGCCCGCACCTTCTGGGAGTGTGTCATATTGTGATCTAAACGCCGCAACAGAATTAGATCCTATTTCTGAAACCAACGATTCATTCCCCACAATTATAACTTCACCAGTAGGAACAGATTGAAAGCCGGTGATTTCAGCCTCTACAACGTTGTTGGCACCTTCCGTGGCACCTGTAATAGTGATGAGATCACCGACAGTTAAGTTAAATTTAGATTGAATATTAAAGTCAGGGAAAAAGACTCCATTGGGCACATTGTTAAGTGCGTCAACTTGGACAAATCTAGTACACTCAACATCTGATACAAATTTTCCGCTACCCTCTTTTCTAGATAGCATTATTTTTAACGCAAGGTCTAACGGCTTGCCTTCGAGTATATAAAAGCTCGTCACCTTTGCATTGTCGTCGTGAGAGTCTGCAATAGTATCAAAAGACCCCCTGACAAGACCTGTAAGCGTGTTTGTTCCCGAATCTATGCCAGTGTATTCAATAATTTCATCATCTATTAAAACGGCCGTACGGACGGCATCTTTAGGAGTGATAAATCCGCTAACACTTTCAACAATTAAAGAAGTTTGAGATGCGTCAATGGCACCGTTGATATCCGTGTTGATCTGTGTGAATAGATCTTGCCTTTTTAAAAACTCGGGATGGTCAATCCCTATCTTCCAAGTACCTTGCTTTGCTTGTTGAGAGGTCACAATTCCGTTAAAGATTTTAACGGCATCTTCTGGGAACGAACCGCCTTCAAATGAAACATATATATTTGCTTCTCTTGATAGAATGTCTGAAACGTTTGTTCCGGGCTTAAATAGCTTTGTTACTTGTTGATCTTTGTCTAATAATTCAACTTGAAATCTACTGATAGATCCAGAACCGCCCTTGTCAACTTCGATTTGTTGATTAATATTTGTAGTTGTTCCCTTTAGAGAAACCCAAGGTTTTGAGTTTTCATCTGCTATTACACCGCCAATTATTAAGCCAGTCTGTCCTATGGTTATATCATCGCCAATTTTCCAAAACTTAGTAGATTTAACAGCGCCAAAGATGCAAGGAATACCATCTATTTCTAAGATGATGTTTTGTCCTATATTTTGTTGATTTAATAACAGGTCGGCATTAACTGAAACATCTAGGGTCATTTATGGCCTCACTTGAAAGTGTAGGTGTGATCCATATCCTGCATCGTGATAAACTACGGCCCGTGGTTTCATGTCGCCATATGAAATTGCTGCTATCGTTTTATAGTGTTCGTTAAAATAATCTAAGCAATCTTTTATTTCTTCTTTGGACCACCCCTTAACTGAGGCATCAAATGCCCTCCCTGTTTCATGTGTATTGCTAACCGACTTAACGTTTTCTCTGTCGCTTTTAAGACTTGTTAACTTACACCTCAGGCCATGCTTTCGGCAGTACTCCAAAAAACTAGCGAACATAGCAATACAATTACTCGTAAGACATGAAAGATCTTTGACTTTGACATCACTTTTAAACTCTAATTTAAATTCCATTTTATATAGTAAGCTGTTCAAGGATTTCATCCTTCATTTCTTGCGTTACTAACGTTCCATCTGGCGTTATTTCTACAATGGCAGCCCTTGCCGATGAAAATCTATTTGACTGGAGAAGCTGGAGTATAGTCGAAAAACTAGAGGTCATCTGATCAACCTGATCTGTAGTTAACTCTCTCTCTAAGTTCCACCCTGCGACTACATCTAGTGCGCCAAGACAAGCTTCTCTTGCTCTTTTTCCAAGTTCTTTTCTTACACTCTTTTCGTGTTTAGATGAAAGATCTGATGCGTGAGAGTCCCAATCTAACTCGATTTGAGTTAATGTTGCCTGGTCGTCCTCATCAATAATTCTTTTTAACTCTAAAGCGGGGTTACTCGCATTAACAACAGCTCTTATGTCTGTAACGAGTGACCATCTTGATTTAATATCTTCGACTCTAGCAATCTCTGCAAGTCTGGCATTTTCAGCGTCTAATAATTCTTGCTTATAAATAAGAAAATCAGCTTGAGCCGCTTCCAGTGTTGGCCCTGCAACTGGATTTTGATCTAAATCAAGAAATTCTAAGTCTGCCCACACTGGCGCTTCACCTTCGGGTAGCTCTCTGTTTAGAGCTATTAGTTCGTCGTGGAGTCTATCGGCTACCTCCCAAATAGAATCTTCAAAAGCTAAAGCGTTAATTTGATCTAATGTCATTTTGTTGTCCTATTTTAATTTAGTAATTTCTACACTGCTATAAGTTTCCGGAAACCCAGTAACAATAGATCCACTAACTTGGATACCTAGACCAAACGTTGCTTGTGTAGCTTCCCCTATGTGTTGAATCTCAAAGGTTTTATTTTCTGTTATTGTTATTATACCCTTAAGTTTCGCAAATATTTGTATTATACTACCACTAGGAGTAAAGGCACCCTCTCCACCAATGTCATCAGTAGAGTCAGTTATGTTTCTTAATTTAATCATATTTCTATCAACACCTATTGCCGGAGCTTCAGATTTTATTAAATATGTCCCGGGTATTAATGTGAATTGGTTTGAAGATAGATTAACAAAATAGTTTTGACCCTCAGATATATTCAATTCCCTTGTAACATAAGATCCTGAGGTAAAAGTTCCTCCGTGGGTACCTGCTGTTTTTTCATCCTTCAGTATTGCCGTAGGCTTTTCACTTGCAATAATGCTTCTGGATATTGGCGTGTAGTCTGCGCCTTGTTTTGTTAGTCTCAGTATAAAATCTCTATCTAGATTTGCGTTAGTGCTTGTTACCGATGTTCTGACTTTGCACCCCGTAAGAGTGATGTCATAAATATCCGAGTCGGTATTGTCGCCAGCAGAATCCTTAACTACATCTGCAGAAACAGCAGGAAGCACCGTAAGTCCTAAAGAGGTATAGTCAACATCGACCAGCCCAGCAGCAGTCTGATTAACAGAATCTATAAAATCTGCACCCTCTGAAGATATTGCTGCTGTCCCATTATTGTTAATTCTGGCTGCAAAGTTATTTTCTTGCATCAATTGCTCTTGCGCTGCGGTTGTTTGTTTTGCTTCTGCAAGAATGTTTACTATAATCGGATTCCCTGAATCATTTCTAAAAGCACCAACGACAGGATCAATGTAAAATGAATCACCGGCTTGAAGTGGAATAGAAACCGTACTTATAACGCTTTTGTTTGAAACCGCTATTTGATTTGACCTCATAAAAAACTTAGAGTCGCTTGATCTAAATATATCAAATATAGAATTTGCTGCGTCCATTTGACCATGGACAGAAACCGTAAAGTCACCATCGACCTTAGCTGTAAAATTAGTTCTACCATTTCCAGCGTCGTCTATTGGCTCTATTAATTCGTTGCCTTCGTTTAATATTGTAGCGGTGCCAAGATTATATCTTAATGGGCTTAGGCTTGTTACGGCGTCCCCCAGTTGATTAATATTGTAAACCTGACTGACTTTACTCGCACCTATTTGTGTATCATCATTAACTATTATGTCATCAATGATAAAAGTATCTGCTGCGCTTGATTCTATTTCATAATTTAAAGAAGCATCAGCGTTTTTTGTTTGTAGTTCTTGTTTGATTCTACCTGTGCTTGATCCTGTAGCAGGTAGTGTAACAGCAACCACGCTTGAGCCAACCGTGTACGTTATAGTTCTCTCTTGATCTGATTTATAAACAGCTTGAAAGATTACAATAGAGCCTCTATATCCAAGGGGTATATCTACATCTAAATCAAAAGTTTCACCTACTGTTGTTGCAACGTGCTTTAAAGATTGATCTTCGTTTAGAACTTCACCACCCGAAGTTGTAATTGATAAAACACCACCCGATACTGTAAAATCAGACACGTCATTTAATGAGTTAATAACCGGGTGAAAGTTTATGTATCCACTGGGAGCACCAATGTCACCATCATTTATAGCCTCATCTAATCTCTTATTAATGCCATCGCCTGTGATATAGATTTTAGTGTCATTTATTAGCTGAGACTTAGCGCCACCAGCACCTGTTAAATCTGCTTCGCTTTTTACATCTTCATTTTGGATCTTGGCCATATAACTTTCCTATTTTTTTATATACTTTATATCTATATCTTGCGCCAAAGCAGGGGCACCAGTAAATGTGATGGTCTGAGCTACGACGTTAACTGAATATTCCGTTGTTAAAATTCCATTTAAATAAACATCAATTTGGTTGGCACTGTGAGGTGCCTCTGTGAGATTGAATAGAGCAGTGGAGCCGTCGCCAGCCCCACTGTCTATCACGAAAATATCATCAATATATTTTCCAGTAAGTTTCATTAAGCTCTCAAGTATTTAATCATTAACTTATCAGTGTCAACCAACTCAGCAGCAAGATCGCCGGCAAAGGTTATTCTTGTAACTGAGCCGACACCACCAGTAAGTAGAACAGTGTAGTCAGTGTCTTCCTCTTGTAACAATCCACCAACGGGAGTTACGTCAAAAGATCCGTCCATGCCCTCAAAGCCAAGGTCAACATATCCGTTAGAAATGTCTGTTCCATCTAGTGTAATTGTTTCATTTTCTGCGTCAGCATTGGCACCACCAACTTGCGTATCAACATATTCCTTCGACGCGGCACCTGTGGCACTTGGAGAAGCAGGAAGTCCTAAAACTTCACCACCGCCGGCGAGTGTAAGGTTAGCAGCAGAGTCCATTGTTGATCCAGCAAGCTTTACGTTTAGTCCTGATCTGGCCGCTGTATAATAAAGATCATCGCCACTTTCAGCAATGTCTTCAGTGTTTAGAACAACAGTTCCAGCTTGGCCGTTAACAGACAAAACATCGTCGTTATTATCAGCCTTTTCCCATGCTCCGTTTACATTATAAACCCAATCACCAACAGCAAACGTCTTTGAGCCTGCACCAAAGTCAACAGATCCAGCAGCGTTTACATAGTAAAGATAATCGGCAACACCAGTATCAGTGTTTGCCAGTGTTGGAGTGTTTGTAGATCCGTCCCAATTTCCTTGCAGCTCAAAAACCGAAGGAATTGTGATGGTTGCCAACTGATCGTCAACGTATTTCTTGTTTGCTAATTCAGTGTCAGCACTAGGGGCCGTACTGTCAGGGTCATTTAGTTTAGATGCCAGTTCCAGTGCGTCACTAGCGTTAACTCTAATCATGTCTATATCGACAGAGTCAGCCTGGTTTCTACCTTTTAGATAAGATGCGTTTTCTAATAGAATCTCATTTGACCCAACCGCGCCAGATTCGATAAATTTCTTTTTAAGTTTTGCCACAATTCCTCCATGAAATTATTATATTTAATACATTTAAAGTATTTTAACTAACTATCCTAAGTCTAACTACATCGCCATCCGTTAGTAAACCATCTAAACTAAACCCTGACCAATCGAATACATCGCCAGTAATGGTAAAATCAACGCCAAATTGTTGAGAGGTTCCCCCAATTATATCCACCAATGTCTTAGCTGCCGTTGCAGGCGTAGCTGATAGTGTGAATTGTTTAGCAGCCTCTTCCCCAGCAGTCACCAAGTGGTATTCCAGCGCCTCTGTTCCGGCGGGTGGAGATATGGGGCTTACGTTTCCATCGTGCATATACCAGACAAAAACACTTTGACCCAATGCAGGAGCTGTGCCCATTGTAATGGTATTACCAAGAAGTGAAAAGTCAGCGTCTTCTTGAAATGTTCCATCAATATAAACAGAGATATGCTCCGCAGATAATGGAACGAAAGATAATGTATAGCTTGTATTTACGCCATTTATTAGGCCTGTTGGAATCTCTCTTTCCATTGCAACAGCACCAGAAAGCTCATCAAACGCCACGCCATCGTGGACCCTTACTTTTAAATCTGTGCTATTAAAGTAAACGTCACCCTGAGCGGCGACAGATCCCTTGTCGGTCTCAAACGCTGCGTCGTCAACAAATACTAATAAACTATTTTGAATTTGATTTATATTTAAAAGATTAGTGGCCTCTATTTGCGATGAGCCAATGCCATCGTGACTATGCCCAGTAGACACGTCAAACTCGCCATCCAGCTTTCCAATTGAGACCTTTTGGTCATCTCCATTAGATACCACGTTATTTGAGGAATAAACTTTAGCATTAGCATCTGTTGCCGCCTGATTATCTAGACCCTGTTGATCTAATAGCTCGTTAATTATTCTTTGTAGATCAACTAAGCTTGTCGTTGATACATTTTCAAGGTCAATCTTTCCAATCGTGTTACTGTTTGTCGTTCTACTTAAAAAAGCAGAATTAAACGTGGTTTGGTTACCGGGCTGTCCATTGTTTACTGACAATTTTTACCCCCTAATATATATTTCATTCTACTTTCCTAAATTTTAGTGTTCCAGTTTCGAAGAATTCTTCAAACCCTTTGTTCACAAGCTCATTTAACTGAAATGCGGTTCCCTGTCTTGACTGTTTAGTAGACTCCAACAGTATCTTGTCAAACGTTGATCTATTATCTCGATCTTCCATATATTCAAGGTTTGATTTCGTTATCAGAAACGTGAGAAATGACCTAGTTTCGCTCATAGCGTTTGGATTATTTTCTATTGGGGCGCTCTTTGACTGTGGCCTATTGGTTATAAATGTAATATTCATCTCCATAAACCTACGTTGACCAAAGCTAAGAACCTCAATAATTCCAGAGGCCGATTCATTAACGCTTGCCTGTACGTTTTCTATATTATTCTCAAAAGACTTATAAGATTGAGGGTAGAACTGTGGAGAGTATTCGCCTCCCATTACTACATCTGACTCATAACTTGATAGGCCTGTTCTGTCTGTTGTGAATCCTATTAATGAAAAGGCTGATAGACCAGTATTCGAACCTGTAACAGGGTATAAGTCAAATACGTCACTAGATGAAATTGTAACAAATCTAGTGTCTCTGTCGAGTGTTACGGTATAGTCTTGATCTCCGGCATCATTTAGACCTTTTTCAATCTCAGTCATTAAATCGGTCATTGACCTTGATCCAACATCTAGGGTTGCGGCCAATTCATCGGGAGCAATATTTGGTTCTGAAAAGTTTAATAAATTGCTTGTTTCTGTTATTTCGTCTACATAATAAAAAACAGGTCTGGTTTGTATTGTCATGCCAACAACCCCCTGTTAATCACTACGCCCTGTTTGTCGAAGGCATCATTTAATATTTCAACAACTCTTAAGCCTGTTTCTTCACTGTCTAAAACATCGCCAGCTATATTGACCGCAACCTGAGTACTTGGTTCTTCTCTTTCCTCTGTCTGATCTTGTGCAAATGCGTTTTCCCCGGTTACGCTAGACTGTCCTAATGCACCACCAGAAGCAGGGGCAGAAGCTCCACCGCCACCAGATATCGCGCTTAAAACACCGCCAAACGTTGCAAGCCCAGCACCAGCAGCAATTAGAGCAGAACCTTGTGCCTGAGCGCCGGGCACGAATTGAAGAGCAATTCCCTCTAAAATAAAGAAAGTACCTTGCTGAATTGCAAGTTGTGCGAAAGTGGCAAGAATGGATTTTGCAAAAGCATCTAAGGCATTGTCCCCGTTAGCAATTGCTTTACCAAATGCTGCAAACCCTTGACCAATACCATTGGCAAGACCAACTCTTATTTGCTTTCCGGCCTCAATTGATCTTTTCGCCAAACCAGCAAGCGCATCGCCAATATTTGATGCAGAGCTTGTAAACCCGTTTGCTAGGCCTGAAAGTGATATCGTTAATGCATCCGTTAGTCCAATAACCTCTTCAGCATTAACACCCTCTTCGCCGCCCTTAACGCCATTCACGTTTTTGGCTAGCCTGTTTAGTGGGTCGGCAGATTCGTCAGCAGCTCTTTGTAGTTCAGATAAAAACTCATCCACCTTCAATGATGCGCTAAAGTCTAATAATTGATCTTTTTGTCTGGCAAACTCTCCAAATCCATTTTTAAGTTGAGCGGTCCCCTCTTGTGCTAGGCTTTGAAGTGATTTTGATAAGTCTCCACCAAGATCCAAAGCCTCAAGAGCTCTACCAATAAGCCCCAGTCCTCTCTTGATCGTCCCTACGAATATATCAAATAAAGCGGCTGCCCTAGAAAAGCTACCACCAAACAAAACAACTATTGCATTGGATGCAAGCTCTATGGGAACAATAAATCTTTCTAATATAAATTTAGATATAGCAAAAAATCTTTCAATGATTTTATCACTATTAACTCTAACGGACTCAGTAAGCTGCTGTACTCCAGATATTGCAATCTGTAATGATCTTTTAAATATAGGCCCAAATGCCTCACCTATGGAGACGTTTAAAGCAAAGAAGTTGTCTTTTAACGTGGAAACCAAACCTGTTAACGTTTTGGATTGCTTTTCCGTGGCACCAAAGAATCTTCCACCTTCTGACGTTAACGACTTAAAAGCCGCCTCAACATCTGCTAAACCAACCTTGCCGGAACTAACGAACTCTCTAACTTTTGATTCAGCTATACCAAAAGACTTAGCAAGCGCGGGTCCAATAATAATTCCTCTTTCTTCTAATTGAAGTAGCCTCTCGCCTGTTAGCTTACCAGCTGCAGAAACCTGCCCAAGAATAAGAGCCAATTCGCCTATATCGGCACCAGATCCCGATGCTAGGTCACCCAAAACGCCAAGTCTGTCAATAATAGTTTCTTGCTCAAACCCAAAAGCCTGAAGCCTTGCAGATGCATTCGCTAGGCCTTCCAGTTGAAAAG
>Ga0136601_1000735_pt1 | contig 12577 bp, 12 predicted proteins | sample AntRauMFilla2699_FD_181020 | JGI IMG/M metagenome (GOLD analysis project Ga0136601, IMG submission 181020) | Saline lake microbial communities from Rauer Islands, Antarctica - Metagenome Filla 2 #699 | ecosystem: Environmental > Aquatic > Non-marine Saline and Alkaline > Saline | place... | reverse complement strand
TGACCAATCTGTCAAATAAAACAAGGATAAGAGTCTACTGATAGGGACTTTACTGTCTTATCTGGTTATAGTTAATGACCATTGTCAATAGAGACTGTTTTACACGATTTAGTGTTAGGCTGAACAAACATAATAGATAGAATTAGTATATCTTTTTGTCAAAAAGATAAGAAGTCAAACGTAGGTACTACCCTTGAAACGTCAAAATGACACTTTTCCAGCGTCTAAATCCTTAGTGGATTTACTAAGGATTGGTTGCCTCCAATATGACAGATTTCTGACGTCTGGTTATTTCGTCTAGTCAAAATTAGATATATCCAATTATTTATTTTGGTCAACCGCATCGTTGAGCCTGGCTAACATGGCATCGCTCGCATTTTCATCTTCCCTGATATGTATACCAGCATTTTGAGCCAGTTTCCTGGTCAAAGAATCTCTGTCCATAGTCTGTTCAAAAGTCATGGCCACACCTTCCAAGGGGTGATTTTTAACGGCCTTAGCAAATTCTACTTGACCACCATACATCTTGTCTAATAATCTTTGAATTGGTAAACTTAAACGATTGTAGTGATCATATCTTTTTATACTTGGTCCCAAATAAGGATAAGTGGGTGACCATCCCCTAGTAGCATAATAAAAAAGATCTTCGTACGATGGATCCATCGTTAAAGATGCCAACGATGGATATAATTGTAACAGCTCTTCTTTGGTCATATCTCTGATTTTCATATATGAACGAAAGCTAACATTGGGTGAATAAGTGGCAATGTGGTCTAGCTCTGATTGAGACAATCGGCCAATCTTGTCGACGTTGGGAAAGGTGTATCCTTTACTTCTAGCCATATTATAAGCTTTGACTTCACTCGGTTCTGGCCCTGTCCATGGCGTAACTGCTTGAAGATATGGATCCATTTGTATGGGGTATATATATTTTAAAGCTAAAGCATTATTGGATATACTACTATGATGTTAACCTTTCTTATCGACATAACTTTTCAACCAGTCGCCACCCCAATGACTGACAGCCGAGGCATTGTCTAAATAATATTTCTGGTCGTCTGACATATTGTCAGGGTCAATGTACCAATCTAAATGTTTAGCACTGTATGGTTGGTATAATCTAACACCTATATTGTAATTTTCGAATGTAAAGGATCGTCGATACATGGCAAAAGTAGTGTCAATATAAGCACTCTGTCAGTTGATCAGTGGCCATTTGTATTTAATATATGAGTTTTAACTCACATACAGCTAACTGTAAGATTAGTATATCTTAATATCATGTCACCTAGTCAAAATGTCTTTCTACAGAGACAAGAAAAGAACTGTTGGCAATCAATCAGAAACACCGAGGTTTGTAACTACCGATACTCATTGTGTTTATGGTGGATATCAGCGGTTTGATTTATACCAAGACAAGATAGATATCATCAAGACGGATTTATTGAATAAGTGGAACACTATCTTGCCTTATCTGAAACAACATGATCGTAGTTGTTCTTTATTGGACATAGGCTGTTCTAACGGTTGTATTGGATTCGCCGCTTATTTCGAACAGTTTCGCGCCATAACATCGCTGGATCACGATTACCAATACGTCAACAATGTCATTGAAGGGATAAAATATATTGGCGCTGAAGACCATATTAAAACCATGACTACTAATGTCATCGATTTGACTGAGAAGGCCGATATAATTACCATGTTCGCCGTTATACATTGGATCTATTCATGTACGGCTGATTTTGGTAGTGTTAGTTCGATCGTGAAATTCTTGAGACAAAGATGCAATAAGACCCTTTTCATCGAATGGGTCGGACCGTCCGACGGCGCTATAAAATACTTTAATCACACCTCTTATAACAAATCTTTTCATAAAGAGCAATACAGCAAGGATATATTTATCAACAGTATGTGTCAAAGCTTTCCCTATGTAAAGAAGCTGGCTAACATAACGCCACATCGGGAAATATGGGTAGGCTCAGACATTATATTCGATGGGGCATTACCTGGTTATCGGGTCTTTAATGAAGGAGCAACGGCCAACGTATTGATCGATCCATCCAACACGCATGTTATTAAAATTTACAAGAACAGTATGTATCTGTCAGCTGGGTCTTATGATAGAGAGTTGTATTGGTTGAAAACGTTATCGGCATTAGATGTAGTACCTAAAATTCTATCCCACGACGATGAGAAAAAGATCATAGTGATGACATATGTTGGTGAAAGGATGACCGATAGTAACCGACCGGATGATTTTGTTGACCAATGTCGACATATTGTTCAGCAATTAAAGGAAAATAATTGTTGTCCTGTCGATATTAAGACCGATGAAGAATGTTTGATCCAGAATGGCAAAGTGTCAGTATGTGATTTCGGGTGGTGCCCCAACCTTGACATGGACTACACTATCGGTGGTCTTTTACCACCAGTATCTAAGAAGATATTGTCATGGTTTGTGAAAGCTAACGACATAAGCGATGTTTGATGTGATTTCGATATATGGGATAAATATACAGGAATACAATAAAACATGACGACATACATATTATACTGTTACTACGAGACTGTTGACAGCTTACATAATTTAAAAACCTTTATTGTCAATGGATACATAAATAACGATAAGTACCAGTATGTATTTATTATTAATGGTCGTACTTGTTCGATCGATTTAGAGAAATTTATGAGTAATGTAACCGTGATTAAACGGGATAACGTTGGTCATGATTTCGGTGGTTGGACGGAGGCGCTGAAATCATTAGATTTAGCGACAGTCATGACTGATTCGGATAGGGTTATATTCATAAATTCAACTGTAACTGGTCCGTATATAAAGGATCAGGCAAAAGGACGTCCCGGTTGGCCGACCATCTTAACCAACATGATTACCGACGATGTTAAATTGGCCGGTATAAGTATAAACTGTCATGCATGTCCTTCATATGTTAAGGGTATATTGCCCGATTTCAAGGCGGTCCAATACCCGTTATATCCACACGTACAATCTATGGTTCTTGTTACCGACAAGGTCGGTCTGGCAATAGCATATAAGTACGATATATTTGGCGACACTATCTATCCGAAATCAACATTGGTCTATCATAGGGAAGTTAAGTTTTCGTTAGCTATATTAGAAGAAGGATATAATATCAACTGTCTGTTGTCAAAATATAAAGGGTTGGATTATCGCAAGGCGGAGAATCATAAGATTAATATACATAATGGTTGTTCCGGCGATCCATGGTTCCCTGGGGCTTATTTTGGCGAAAATATAGATCGATATGAAAGTGTGTTCTTCAAAAATAATAGAGGCGTTCCTATGAAGTAGACAAAAAATATGTGAGCTTCAGCTCACATACATAACTTGAAGGCGAAATATAGACCAGACAACAATTATTGAAATTAATGCCTATAGGCATTAATCTGATGGTCAGCTTAATATGTAAGCTAAAGCTTACATACTGTTTGTCCGCCTTGTGCGGACAAATTAAAGCTGACCATATAAGATAGATATGTACAATTATGTACATATTCGGTTTTTACTTTTTATGTATTGTCCTTCTTTTTAAGTTACCCATTCAGCCAGTTAGCAACTTAAGCATAACCATCATACTCAGCTTGAGTCCACAAATCCTTCTCATATCGCAAAAGTTCTTCACTAGCATCTTGGCGAAGTTCCTTTTGGTAAATCGCCATTTTGAAACGAACATCTTGGTCAAGCTCGATTCGCTTGGCCTCAACCTTGTCCTCGATCTCGTCAATCGGGTTTTTGATGGGGGCCGAGGTGTTCATGGTGTTCATGGTGGTGTTCATGGTGGTGTCCATGGTGCCAGAGGTGTTCGAAGAGTTCTTCGACCCACCACCGCAATTAATAATGCGATCAAGAATGCAATCTTCACCCATCAACCGAGTGAGAAGCGCTCGAATTGGCTTGTCGAAATTGTACCAAGTCTTGGTGGAAATCAACTCGAGTTTGTAATCGCCAAGGGGTTGAAATTGGGCCCGGCTGATGTACACTTTCTCAACTTTGTTGGCCACGAGAATAATGGGGGCATTAGGACACACTCGTCGAATTTCCCGGATCTTCATGGAAGCAGTCCTACGAGTCATGGGCGAATCGTCCCACATCACCATAAAGGCATCGCTATTGATGTAGTAGCCATCACCAAGACCCTTGAGTTGTTCTTGGCCATCACAATCCCAAATGTTGAAACGAACGTGACCCTTATTGGTAACTAGGTTCAAAGGAGTGACGTTGAGACCCATCGTGGCAAGGTAATTAGTGACGAAATCGCCAGTGAGAAGACGCCGAACATAGGCAGTCTTGCCCACGCCGGCATCACCGACGAGACAAATCTTGAAGGCGTTAGTAGGAACGAAGTTTGCCATTTTTCTAGCTTAAGTAGTCAATAGCTATTCGACAAAAATAATTTAAAATCATTTTCAGGGATAGGTGTTACCGATATTGTCAATATGTTACTACATACAGTTGGTCTAGAAAAAAGATTTGTTGATAGCAACATTAGCCAGATTTTCGATAGTTGTTTTGTTCCAAGTGAAGGCACCCATATTCCAATTTATAGTGGTAGCTGACAGTAGGCCAGTCTGTCGATTTGATGACGGGAACCATGCGAAATTAGCGATGGTACCAGCCGGTATTTGGGCCGCTGCCGCTGACGGTGGCATAAAATCACCAGTGCCCCATTGGCCCTGGGGTGTAACAGTTGTTGGCGGACTAATGAAATAAGCCCTGGACCCGGTGAATATTCCAATTTTACCCGAGCCCGAATCTGGGTCATTGGCCACTTTAGTCGTGTCAAGCCAGTAGTTGATGATACCATCGCTAGCCGGTCCACAACCTTCGAGGCGAGAGCCCCCTGTATAATTGTATTTCGTGCCGGTTTTGGATGTTACTTCGGCACATGTACTTAATCTCCATGTCGACTTATTATTGCCGCTATCGACAAAGTCTATATTCTTATTGGCCGCAATGGTTCCGGTGAATGTCAGACTGGGATTATCATAATATACAAGGGATGGTATATCGTTACCATTAATGGGCGATTGGCCGATTGTTGCCGCGGCCGGATTTATCACCCTAAAAAAGCCCTTATCAATAACTACAAGCATAGCAAAATTAGCGTTGGTAATATAATAATTTAGTGTCTCTGTTGCTGGAATCGGCGGACCGGTAGGACCAGTAGTGCCCGTAGTGCCACCGTTATTACTTGTTTTATCCTTCTTTCGGATAGCATAGTGTACGATCAATGCTATCGCTACTATGGCGATGATAACCATCAATACTATTATAAACACTATTACTCCCGATCCTTTCTTAACTTTCTTGTCGCCTTCTTGTGGTAAGCCGGTAATATTGGTAAGATCAGACGAAGATGAAGGGGTAGGGGAAGATGGACTTGTACCAGCACTTGTACCGGGACTTGTACCAGCACTTGTACCTTTGTCAGGGGTGGTGCTCGTACCTTTCCTCGTCTCTGATTCTTTCTTACCTATATTGGCACTAATATCAGTAGTGTCAGATGAGGTGCCTTTGTCCATGGCGTACATATAATATTTATAATATATGTAAGAATTAATTAGAGAGGATATACTGTTTCTATGCTTTAGCACAGAAAATAGATTTAATATATCAAGCTTTAGCTTGATATACGGATATACTACTCTTGCAGCTAGCTGCAAGAGTAGTATATCTAATATGTGAGTTAAAACTCACACACGATTAATGCCTATAGGCATTAATTTAATATATCAGCTTTAGCTTGATATACGGATAGTCAGCTTGATAGTCCTGTTAGAATGATAACCGTTTAGCAAACGGTCATACGTTATAAATGCAATATAATCCAGCTGACTATACAGCTCGTCAACTGAAAGCCATCGCCAAAGAAAAACGAATACCTCGATATGGGTCGATGACTAAAGCACAATTAAGTCGATCCCTGAATGCTATAGCTATAGACAGTAAGAGTCAAGCAGCTGTAGACAGTGAGAGTCAAGCAGATAATGATTTAGACAGTAAGAACCGATCGGATGATATAGATAGTAAGAGTCAAGCCGACATGTATAGTATCTTCGACATCAATGTTTTAATGCATATCGCTTTGAATCTACCCGATCGTTATTAATCTTCTTTTTGTCGGATAAATAAGAAGAGTGCTAAGGTCTGTCAAAGTAATTTCTTTTGGCGGGAACGATTCAACAAGAATATTAATGTAATCGAAAACATCGATAACAGTGATAACAGTCAAGGTCGCGATTGGCGAAAACTATATTTATCTGTAATTCGGCTAGCCAGATCTAGTAAATACCATGGTGAAAAGGGTGGTAAACGTATTGTTAAAAATATGCCAAAGATCGACGAATTGTATGTACAATCGATACCTTATGAATATTTAAGACAAATGTCCAATCTACAGTATCTGAGACTCGAGAATCCGATAATAGCCACCGATGATAATTATACGTTGCCATCAACATTACAAGAATTAAGACTTGAACTTGAGAGTAGATGGTCTGGTATACCTCACGAATTACTGCATGCTGATCATCCCAATTTGGTATATTTAGATTTACCCAAATATTATGAAAACAAACATTATATCAAAGCGACACCTGAAACCATTGTTTTTCGAGGCTATCAAGATGAAGTTAATTTACGGGAAGGTGTTAAAAGGCTTGTCTACATGAACGGACTAAATGTCGAGGTGTGGCAACATATACCAACTACAGTGGTTGAGCTATGCATCCGAGACGAAGATGATGAATTTGAACGTCGGACCGGAACGGGAACGGGAACGGGAACGAGAACGAAAACGGGAACGAGAACGAGAACGGGAACGAAAACGCGGCGCAAACATATTCAAATCACCGACGACGATATACCAAAATCGTTGAAGAAATTAGAAGTACCCGGTTTTATGAATGTCAACTTTTTGACAGGTGCAGCTTGGCGTAGTGGTCTTGATCGTTTGTTTAAGGAAGTTGAAGGTAGTAGTATATACCAAACATATTTAGAATATGCTGCACCCGATCAATTCGATGTGCAATACTATGACTCTTATGAGTAGTATGGTTCCGTATGTGAGTTAAAACTCACATATATCTATTATCGTTTGATGTCGATTGGACCATTTATGTCTAAAGGCTATAGGCTAAAGGCCAATAGCTTAGAGTACATATAAAGTGGCCAGGTTAAGCACCGAATCAGTAATGACGAAAAGGAGAGTCAGCGCTTCGCCGGGTGCCACGACCGGTGTACCTTCGATGGTCCAGCCAGCATTGGTGGTCACTGTCAAGGGTCCGGTACTGGCGCTGCTGTTAACAACGACAAATTCGGCACCAAAGCCATTGGCATAGGGGTATCCGAGGGTAGTTTCGATTTGGATCCGGAGGTCAGCAACAGTTGGAAGTTGTACAGACCCAGTGGCACCGTTATAGAAATCCACGCTGTCTCCGAGAGAACCGAACACGTTGTCGACCGAAAGGGCCGTGGCGCCGGTTCCAATCGTCTGCCTATCGTATTGACCAGCCGATTCGTGTTGCAAAGACACATTGAATAATGTGTTATCGATAATCACAGCAGTGGACTCCGTCAATTCATCACCAGTATTATTGGCGAAAAGAGCAATCGCACCAGTAGTGGACGAAGATGGGCCGACTACACCGGGTCCCTGGGGTCCCTGGGGTCCCTGGGGTCCCTGGGGTCCCTGGTCACCCTGAAGACCCTGAGGTCCTTGAAGACCCTGAGGTCCCTGGTCACCCTGAGCACCCTGGGGTCCAATGGCAATTTGGCATTCAGTCTGGACGAGAGCACCATCCTCAACTTCATAGAAGAAGCTGGAGGCGTCATCGTACAACAGATCACCATTTTGCAAATCGCAAGACACCACTAAAGAAGTGGCTCCGCCAACAGTGTTGTAAGGGTCAAGGAGGAACACGACACCTTCCAAAGGTCCGGTACTGGTGGTCAAGTAGTAGATCGGGGGAGGGGTGTCGGGCAGGACAATAAAGTCGGGCGCCGGTCCGGGGATACCAGACTGAAGCAACACCCAATTAGAACCATCGAAATAATGGATTTGGGCCTGTTCCACTTCTAAATACAGATCACCAGTCGCACCGGTGATACCGTTGATAGTACCACTGGTGGCACCACCCTGGAATTGCAGGTCGATACACTTGAGGAGAGTACCTCTGTCACCCTGGGGTCCAGCCGGTCCTTGGGGTCCAGCCGGGGGAGGACAGGGCCTGGGTCGGTGACAGTGGTCCCGTGAGTCGTGATGACGGTGACCACAGCTTCTCTTGTGGCGACGTTCAGCATGTTTGTGACAACGATGAGACATTTTTGTATATACAATAATTTTTATTGTATATCTAATTCTTCTGATCATAAATATTAGATAATAACTACATGTTTACCACCAATATAAAACTATTCAACAAATATACATGTAATCGTCAGAGTTATTATCTAGACGGTCAGGTTAAGCTGATTAACAAATATAAATGAAATTTTAAACTTATAGGCTAAAATTAGCAACGTCATAAGAAATGGATCACTTGACAGAATTATATCCGGAAGCGGCCGACTTGTTGTATGAAGCCGACCCACAACAGCTTCGTGCTATCGAAAGCGCGGTCAAAGAACTACTAGGCAATGGCTTATACATGTTGAGTGAAAGTCTGTCGATATTAGGAGGATCGATGTCGTGTTCGTGCGAAAGTTACAGCAGCCAGGATTGTGATCAAGACCATGACATCGACACTGATTGTTCTGTATGCGGAAATCGGGGGGTTGGCCATAATCTTGATATTAAGTCTGAAGATATGACTAATATAGGTGTGGCTGGCGTGGCTGGTGTGGCTGGTGTGGCCGGTGTGGCCGGTTCCTATACCGACACTGTCAACACTTATAATCACCAACGAGAGGAAGTTACCAACAAACTTTTCCGTATTATCGATGAGATCAAAGCCGGAGTAAAACCCGAATCGTCGACATTGTGCATCGACATTATTTCTACCGTTCGTCGAGTGGCTGAACGGTTGAACGAGTCGCTTGGCGAAGGTGAAGGTGACGGTAAGAGTGACGGTAAGAGTGACGGTGAAGAAGATGAGCAGGAAGAAGAGCCAGGACAAGACGAAGAGCCAGGACAAGACGAAGAGCCAGGACAAGGAGGAGAGAAACATGATAATACTGGTGAACAGGTCGACCAAACTGTAACTAGTACAAACGAACACGAGGAAAAGAGTGAGCCAAGTGAGACAAGCGAACAGGAGCCAGAGAAGTCACTTGATCCGTCGGAAAAAGTAGAACAGGGTGAACCGGTCAGTCACAAATCAGTGTGGCGACCTCGTCGGGCAGCATGTGAAAACATCAGTGATAGCTTGATCAGGACTATTCGCGGCTTGTTGAACAAGATGTCAGAAAATACATATATTCGTATTTCTGGTAAGATTATGGACATTGAAATCCCGGATATCGAAACAGCCGTCAAGTTATCAGAACTGTTGTATGACAAAATCGTTATTGAGCCAACATTCGGATGTGTTTACATTAGGCTGTTACAGGATCTGTCGGACATGCAAATTACTAAATCTGCTAACAAAACCGTCAAGTTTATCAAGATATTTCTCCATACTTGTCAAAAGCAGTTTGAGGACAAGATATCAAAAACGCCTGAAGATGTTGGTGCCGATTACGAGATCAAGCATCGGATCAAGCTTAACGGCACGATCCGATTACTGACGTTAATGTTTGATAAGAATATTATTCCGGGTAAAATTCTCAAGAAGTTCTGTTTTGAAAAGCTTAAACAGATTTCAACTGAACATCCCGAGCAATATGGCGTCGAGAGTTTGTGTCACCTATTCGATAATTTGATCGAGTCAGCTCCGGTTAAGTTAGCCAAGCAGAAACTCTTTGAATGCGAATTTGATGATAGCGATCTCCGATCGTATTATAACGTTATTAAGGGTTTAGAAGGAAAGGCTGGCGATCATCATGGTAAACGTTTGGTATATATGATCCAAGACACATGTTCAGCCTTGTCTAAAATATTGCTGCCTGGCTTTGGTAAGAGTCCCGGTAAAAGTAATGTCACCACTGGCAAGAAATATTCGAGTGTTGTTGGTGCTAATAAAAGTCAAGATAGCCATCAGAGTCGATCGATTCCGTCGACCTACTCATCTGCACCTGACACCCTAACCAACCGATCCGCTCCAGCCAAACCGGCAACACAACCATTACCGATGTCGGCCTCATCATCACCTCCACCTGAACTGGCCACTATTGTGCCATCATCTGCGGGACCAGTATCGGGACCAGCATCCTCTCCTAATTCTATTACAGGTAAAAACAATAGCACGGTTAAACCCAGTCCGTCGGTATGGGTAAGTCCATTATCATCGGCATCCCGATATAGCAAAGGACCTACTCGGGTATTCAAAAGGTCAACAGCTAAACCAGCTACACCTTTAGTGGTCAGTGGGGCGACAACGAAAGATGGTCAACGTGAAAAGGTGGGACAACATGGACAACAGGGACAACCTACACATCAGACCAGTTCTACCCGCCAGTCTCGACCTGCCCGTCAGTCACCTCCTACCCGTTCTGGTCGACCTGCCCGTCAGTCTCGATCGAGGCGATCGCCTTATCGTCGTAATTCTACACAGAAGAAAGGTTAGATATCATATAGAAATGGGTAAAATATTCGTATGTAAGCTGAGGCTTACATACCATTTTTCCGCCTTGAGAAGTATATCCGTATGGTAAATGAATAACTCGTCGCTGACCTTGTATCTATGTTACCCTAAAGACTTTTGTAAAGAGTCGCAGAATTTCTTACTTAATTATGTTGATTATACCGACAGATTTGTCAAAGCCGATGTCCGTATTATCGGTATGTCTGGCGACAATGACGATACCCATAACCGATGGTTATCGACATTGGTGATTGATGGTGGTGTCAATCCTTTGAACTTTGAACTTCGAAGTGTCCCGACCGACACTACTGTAAATGATTACATTGAATCGCTGTTTGACAATGATACTGGTAAAATTGTATATCATCGTTCTAGTAGTCACTCCGATAGCGATCCGGCTAAACTTCTTGACATCGTTAATCGATATCGGATCGGGATGGACTTGTAAGGGTTATATTTATTTTATATGTGGGTTAAAACTCACATCAGATTAATGCCTATATGCATTAATTTTTTATGTACAAGTACATAAATGGAAGGAATACCGGATGATGTCGATATCGAAATGGTGGTATGGGATATGGACGGTACACTAGGTCAAGGTGGATTTGCTCACGGTGGATCTACTCGGGGATATGACCGTGACGCCAAATCACCACGAGAAAAATATGGTGCCGGTAAACTGTGTCGTTTCTGGATTAAAGGTGATCATAGTATGGATCAGCTTGACACCGAGTACTTGGCCAAGTTGCCATCAATAGCCGCCTATGCTCGCCAAGATTTTTTCGATTTGGATGGCTTTAAATTTATTGTTGAATGTTTGATCGGTAGAGGAATCAAGGTCGGTATCGCTTCGATGGGCTCATATTGCATCATCAAAAGTATTATGAACGGCGTCTTTGGCCTAGAAGATAATCCCTTCGATGAAACTAATATTATATCAGGTAGTCAATCGCCGCTATTGGTGGAAGCTTACCAACAACCTGAATTTAAAGAGATGTTAAGACAACACCCCGGTGACAAATCGGTACAGAAAGTAAACATGATAAAATACATGGCCACCAAATTGGGTGTGCCCTTATCACGGGTAATGTTTTTCGACGACACACCGACTTTAGTACGGGGTGCCCATGATGCCGGCATAAATGCTTATCTTATCAGTCGACCGGGCTTCACCATGGATTATTGGCGATCGGTTGTAACTGATAACGATATGCTGAAACAGTGTTCTCAATAATCATACCTTATATAGTTGTATGTGAGTTAAAGCTCACATATCTTCGTATATATACTCATCAACTTAATTTTAGCGACATAAGTCTCAGTATCTTCTCATCGGTCATCAGAACTTGTGTCGAGCCGAACGAGAAATATACATCATTACCGATTTTGATGAACGTGCCGTCATCACCATCATCACCATCGCTGCCATGACCACCATCATCACCGTTACCGCTACCATCATTACCACAGCCGCTATTATCAGTGTGACAAGTGTCTGACGATTTGGAGTTGGACCTGAAATCGTGAGTATCCAAATTGTTTTCATAGCATATCGATGCGATGGTGCCTTTACCCTGCTTGGGGCAAATAATGCGACGGCTCGATAGCATCTTCTGCAAATCTCTTACATTAGACTTATACAGCCTAACAAAACGAGGATCAGATACTACATGAAGAGTCTGCTTAGAGATCAACTTCTTTTCGTAGTAAGCTGGCGCCACTTTGCTAAGGACAGAGATCTTCCTGGTATTAGCTTCTAAAGGCACACCAGAGACATCAATAAGTTCTTTGACAGTCTTACCACAGAACTTTTCTAAAGTCAAGGTACGAGTTCGACCGGTACTGGTCG
>Ga0136601_1000734_pt1 | contig 12593 bp, 15 predicted proteins | sample AntRauMFilla2699_FD_181020 | JGI IMG/M metagenome (GOLD analysis project Ga0136601, IMG submission 181020) | Saline lake microbial communities from Rauer Islands, Antarctica - Metagenome Filla 2 #699 | ecosystem: Environmental > Aquatic > Non-marine Saline and Alkaline > Saline | place... | reverse complement strand
AATAGAATATTGCTAATATAAAATCAATTAAAAAATAAGAAAGAAAAGAAAGAATAATCAAAATCCCATGGAAAAACACCCACTCCACATAAAAAACCCAGAAATACAAAAGTCAGAAGAAGTGCAGAAATCTGTAGAAAAAAGTGAATTATCAAATTCAGATATAGAACAAATTGAAGAATTAACTTCAAATACAGACACTGTGCCCGAAGAAATCAGAGCGGGAGCTTCACAAGATGTTTTAGAAACTATTCAAAACAATCACCCTTTAAATAAAGTTTGGCGAGATGAAAATGAGAATATTATTGGGTATCTTGCTTTTAAAGATTTCAAAGAAAACGAAGCATATATAAAATATTTCAGCACTGATGGTAAAACGGGGGAATCAGCTTTTAAATTTATCCCAGAATTAATAGATAATGCAAAAACATTAGGTTATAAAAAAATTGGATTTCATGGATTTAATAAAAGATTAAATAAGGTGTCATCTAGATTTGGTTTTGAAAGGCAAAGAACAGATACTCATGGAGGAATTTCTGCTGACTATTATGAATTTGATTTGAATAAAACAGAGAATTCAGAAAAATCTAAACAGCAAATGATAGAAGCTTTCAAAGCAAAAGCAACAGAAAAAATATCAGAAGATATAGAAAAAACTAAAAAAATTCTTGATCAAGATAAACTACGTAAATTACAAGAAAACTATGCAGAATTAATTAAGAAATTAGATGAACTAGAATTAACTGAAACTCAAAAATCTATCTTGGAACTAAAATTGGCACGATATTTTCAACGAGATGAAAATATAGATATCAATACTCTATACGATGCAATTATTGAAACACCTAGATTTTTAGATAAACCAAAAGGAGGGCTACATCATCTATTGGAAATTCACGAACAAAAAACTTTAGAAAAGATTGCTGAAATACGTCGTCGAAAAGCTGAACAAACAGGCAATGATGGATTTAATCCTTATGAAGCCTTATTCCAGACAGAATCAGGAAAATATTATATGGCAAGATTATTAAACATGCCTCACCTCGAAGAAGAATCACAATATATGGACCATTGTGTTGGAACTAGTGATTCATATATTAATAAAATGAAACGAGGAGATGTGGAAATATTATCATTTAGAAATACAGACAACCATGAACCGATAATGACTATTGAATACAATGTTAGAACTAAAACTATCGAGCAAATTAAAAAAGCTAATGACCATTACCTAAATCAAAGTGATCCATACTACAACGACTTCATTGAAGCATTGGGTAAATTAAAGGAAACTGAACAAGATGATGGAAAAAATAGAAACTTTGAAAACATTAATGATAGCGAGTTAAAAGAAATATCGGTAAAGGATTATCATATTTTAACCAAAGACGGAGAGATTAATTTTAGAGATTTAGATTTAACCCAAGATCCTTTTATTTTAAAAATTGGAAAGATGAGTTTTGACAGTAATACTCCCAAAGAAGATGCAGCTAAAATGATTGAAATTGTCACAGGATTAAAATTTGAATCAAACCAAATAGCCACATCCAAAAACGAAATCAACGAAAACACCAGAGTATACAACGGAGAACTATACCCAAATATATTCAAAGAACTCCCTGATTCAATAGAAAAAATATACACTAATTTCCCTGAAAAAATCAGTGAGGTATATATCAAGGAAATAGAAATACCTAGTGAACCAAAGACAGCAGAAGAATACATCACAGATTTAGAAAAAGATGGATATAAAATAAATGATTATGTAAAAGATACTTTATCTAAAGCAAACCTGACAGAAGGCGCAGGACAAACAATAAAACTAATCATTCCTTCAAACAAATCTCTCGGTTTCCCAACTGGAGCAACCAGAGAGGAGTCAAAACAAAGAGCAATAGAATTAGGTGTAGCCAACCAAACTCTTCCCGCAATAACTGGACCTGAACTACGAAAACAATACAAAAATCAACCAGAAATTGGATACATTTTAATTGACATGGATTCTATTACTGACCTTGCTGACTCTCCGCGTGTGTTCGATGTGGTTCGCGACGACTCTGCCGTGTGGTTGTTTGCTAACGTTGGCGGGTCTGGCGACAGGTACGGTGCTGGCGGTCGCTGGGCTTTCTCGCAATAGACCTTTGGGTTTAATCACTTAGAACTAGCACTTAGATACTTAGTCCTTCAAATTTTGCGGTTTAGCAAAATTTGTTAAAATATTTTTGGTATTAGGTGAATATGTGAGCGACCAATAGTTTTTTGGTTTCCCGCTACCGAATCCAGCAAGATAATAAATTGAGAATGTTTGTGATTACGATTTCAAACAGAGTGATTTATTTGAGCTTTCAAAAAATAAAAATATTTGGTGCAAAATATTAAGGTATTTTAGATACCGAATAAAATTCAATCTGATGACTTTAATTAAATTTAATTTCATGGACGGTGGTATAGATAATATTTTGTATAATTACTGACCATGATGACAATCCTAATGTGTTCAATGTGAATCGCAACGACTCTGAATTGTGGTTGAATGCTAACAATGGCAGGTCTGGCAACAGGCACAATGCTGACAATCGCTGGGCTTTCTCGCAAATCATTTTATTTCTCTCCCAAATAATTATTTGGGAGAGTTTTTATTTTCTGTTATTTTTCCTCGCCAACCTCCTAACATTTTTCCTATTTCATTTAATTTGTTTGATATTTGGATATACTTTTTATCATTTAATGATTTTGTTTCCCAGAGAATTTGTAATAATAAATTCAATGTCTCTAATTTTCTGATTGAAAAATTTAACCAAGCTATTTTTTCATTTTTTTGTAAAAAAGTAGCAATTGCTATACCTTCAATTATTTCTATAAATAAGTTATCGATTTTTAATGCAAGAGTATATCGATGAGATTTGGGAACTTTTAAATAATTTTCATACCAAACTAAATAACATGATTTTGTATGTTCTAAAATTGGTAAAATCTTTGCGGGGGGTAGACTGTTTAAGGTGAGAAATATTTTTATTCATAAATACAATGATATCATCTCTGTTGAAAATTTACTGTTAGCTTGGCAGGAATTTTTAATAGGAAAGCGAAATAAAAAAGATGTTCAAGAATTCCAATTAAATTTAATGAAGAATATTTTTCAAATTAATAATGATTTAAAAAATAAAACATACAAACATGGAAATTATAAACATTTTAGAATTACAGATCCTAAATTGAGAGATATACACAAATCTAGTGTTAAAGATAGATTAATTCACCATGCTGTTTACAGAACTCTATATCCATATTTTGATATAAAATTTGTGTATGATTCATATTCATGCAGAAATAACAAAGGAGCACATAAAGCAATAAATAGATTTAGAGATTTTTCTAGAAACGTTTCTAAAAATTACACTAAACAATGTTTTGTTCTTAAGTGTGATATCAAAAAATTCTTTGCTTCAATTGATCACGAAATTTTACTGAAAATTTTAAATAGAGAAATTAAAGATAAAAGTATTATTTGGTTACTGAAGAATGTTATAAAAAGTTTTCATACTAAGGAAAAAATTAATACAGGTTTACCGCTCGGAAATTTGACTTCACAATTACTGGTTAATATTTATATGAATGAATTTGATCATTTTGTAAAAAGAGAATTAAAACAAAAATATTATATTAGATATGCTGACGATTTTGTGTTTTTATCGTCAGATAAAAAAGAGCTTGTAGAACTTATTCCTGAAATAAATATATTTTTAAGTGAAATACTTAAAATTAAAATTCACCCAAATAAAATTTCTATCAGCACTTTTTATTCTGGTATAGATTTTCTTGGTTGGGTTCATTTTCCATACCGTAGGGTTATAAGAAAAACCACAAAAAGTCGAATGTTTAATAATTTAGAAAAGCAGATTGTTGATTTAGGTAAGATTAAAGATGGATCTATTAAATCGTATTTAGGGTTATTGTCCCATGGGGATACTTATAAAATTAAAGAAAAAATAAAATCTTTCTAAACTTTATTCTTGACATATATAATACAAGATATATACTTTGTATTATATAATTAATAAATAGCGATATAAACAACCGCGTAAAATTATGAAAACAGCAACAAGTATAAAATTAGATAAAGATATCAAAGAGCAGGCGTCTGCTTTGGCGAATGAACTAGGACTATCTTTGAGTAGTGTCATTAATGCTACTTTGAAAAAATTTGTTGATGAACGTCGTGTTATTCTCAGTGCTTCTCCTCAATTTAATAAAAAAACTGAAAAAAGATTTATGGAATTAATGGATGATGTTAAGCATAATCGAAATATTTCACGCCCTTATAAAAATGTTGATGAATTGATGAATGCTTTAAAGAGATAATATATGGATATTGAGTTTCATAAAAAATTCAAGAAGTCGTTAAATAAAAAAGATATTAAAATAGAAAAGAAATTCTTCAAAATATTAAAAATATTTCAAGAAGATCAATTTCATTACTCTCTTAACAATAATGCGCTAACTGGAAAATTCAAAGGAATTAGAAGTATTAATATAACAGGAGACATTAGGGCTCATTATCATGAATCAAAAGACAAAATAGTATTTTTAAATATTGGCAGTCATTCAGAGCTTTATTCTTAATAAATTCTTTCTAAATTTTGTTCTTGACTAAAGTTGAACTTAAGTTAAACTTTAAATATCTAAGTTAAAATTTTATGAAAATCGTAAATAATACAAAAATAATTGGATTAAAGGAATTTCGCCAAAATGCAGAATCATTTATCAAGAGAATTGATAAAGGAGAATCTTTTACCGTTTTAAAACGTTCAACTCCGGTATTTAAAATAACTCCCGTAGATGACGAAGAAAATTGGGAAGAGGTTATTGATTTCACAGAAATTGATAAAAATGGAGTTTTAGCTAGTGATGTCTTGGCTTCTATTAGAAGAGTTCATGAAGTGAAAAAGAGCTAATGGAAAAAATAGATAAATTTATAAAAAAATTAAATTTAAAGAAGGCAGAGAGAATTTATTTAATAATTGATAAAATAATAAATCGCGACCTCAAGAATATAGATATTAGAAAATTAAAAGGATATAGTGATATTTATCGAGCTAGGGTTGGTAAATATAGAATTATTTATACAGATAATCAAAAAGAAATTAGAATCTTAGAAATTTCCAAGAGAAACGATCAGACTTATAAAAAGTTTTAAAAATACCACTTCTATCTTGCACCGCACCTAATTTTAATGTAATCTTTCCTACAAGCGAGAGATTTCTCAAAGACTTTTTCTTTGCTTTTATTATTAACGCGACAATTTGTCACATAAACTAAAAATATATTATTATGAAGCGCGATTATCCATTAGATAGAGTAAGAAACTTCGGTATTATTGCTCACATTGATGCTGGTAAAACTACCACATCAGAAAGAATCCTTTTTTACACAGGTGTTTCTCATAAAATTGGAGAAGTTCACGAAGGTGAAGCTGTTATGGACTGGATGGAACAAGAAAGAGAAAGAGGTATCACTATTACTTCTGCTGCTACAACAGCCTTTTGGGTTCCAACTTATGAAGATGTTACTGACGAATCTAAAAAACTTCGTTTTAATATTATTGATACACCAGGTCACGTTGACTTCACAGCCGAGGTAGAACGTTCTCTAAAGGTTCTAGACGGTGGTGTTGTTGTATTCGATGGTGTTGCTGGTGTTGAGCCACAATCAGAAACAGTTTGGAGACAAGCTGATAAATATAAAGTTCCAAGAATTTGTTTTATTAACAAGTTAGATAGAACTGGAGCTAGTTTTGAGAAATCATTCAAGTCTATTGTTGATCGTCTAAGTCCTAATGCTGTTCGTGCACAAATCCCTTGGGGAAATGAAGCAGATCTAAAAGGTGTAGTTGATCTTCTTACTATGAAAGCTTACACATTCGAAGGAGAAATGGGTAACAAAGTAATTGAACAAGAAATTCCAGAAGAATTAAAAGAAGAAGCGGAAAAATATCGCGGAGTATTCCTTGAAAAAATCGTTGAACAAGACGATGAGATGATGGAACAATTTCTAGGTGGAGAAGAATTACCTCTAGATAAACTAAAAACAGCTCTAAGAAAGGGGGTTATTGCTAATGAGATTATTCCAGTGTTCACAGGTTCAGCACTAAAAAACGTTGGAGTTCAAAAAGTTCTAGATGCCGTTGTAGATTATCTACCAGCTCCAGACGATGTTCCTCCAATTAAGGGAGAAAATCCAGATACAGGAGAGCCAATGGAAAGAAAATCATCAGATGATGAACCATTTGCTGCTCTAGCATTCAAGTTGCAAACTGACCCATTCGTAGGACAACTTACTTTCTTCCGTGTTTACTCAGGAACACTTTCAGCAGGATCTTATATTTATAATTCCTCAACAGGAAAGAAAGAAAGACTTGGACGTATCGTAAGAATGCACTCAAATGATAGAGAAGAAGTAGAAACAGTGTACGCTGGAGAAATTGCAGCTGCAGTAGGCCTAAAAGAAACTACAACTTCTGACACACTTTGTGATCAATCAAATCCAATTATTCTAGAAAAAATTATTTTCGCAGAACCAGTTATTTCTATGAGAATTGAACCAAAGACAAAAGCTGACCAAGAAAAAATGGGTATGGCACTTAGTCGTCTTTCATCAGAAGATCCAACATTCCGCGTTCAATCAGATGAAGAAACTCTAGAAACTGTTATTTCAGGTATGGGTGAACTTCACCTGGAAATTCTAGTGGATAGAATGAAAAGAGAATTTAATGTTGAAGCTGAAGTTGGTAAGCCACAAGTTGCTTATCGTGAAACTATTAGAGGAAATGGTGAAGCAGAACATAAATATATCAAGCAATCTGGAGGTAAGGGGCAATATGGACACGTTAAAATCCGTATTAAACCAATGGATATGAGTGTAGATCCAGAAGATCTTCCAAAGAATACTAAAAGAGATGGTGGATTTGAATTTATTAACTCAATCAAGGGAGGTGTTATTCCAAACGAATTCATTCCAGCTTGTGAGAAGGGATTTAAAGAAGCAATGGAGCGTGGTATTGTTGCTGGGTATAAAATGACAGAAGTTTCTGTTGAGCTATATGATGGTTCATTCCATGATGTTGACTCATCTGAAATCGCTTTCAAACTAGCATCATCAATGGCTTTCCAAGAGGCTGCTAAAATAGCTAAGCCAGTTCTACTAGAACCTGTTATGAAAGTTGAGGTTACAGCACCAGAGGAATTTACTGGAGATGTTACAGGTAACCTTTCATCAAAACGTGGATCTGTTGAAGGTATGGATGACCAAGGAAATGGAATTACTATGATTCACTCAAAAGTTCCTTTGTCAGAATTGTTCGGTTATACAACAACTCTACGTTCTATGACACAAGGTCGTGCATCAGCAACAATCGAACCTGATCACTATGATGTTGTTCCAGCTAATGTTGCAGAAGAAATTAAAGCAGGGAAATAGTTTATAGAATAAAACAAAATAAAAACCACCTCAAAGTAGGTGGTTTTTATTTTGTTTTATGATAACTTCAGTATAGAAAGTACAACTCAACAGAAAGGTATTACAATGTTTAATGATTTAGATAAAAGTATTGAGATATACATGTATTGGCATTTCCTACCTTTTTTTATAGGTATGGCGCTAATGTGGACTTCTGTGTTCATATCAATATGGGTGCAAGATCATAGTATGAAAATACGTGAAAGCTTGATTGAAAGAGGACTTAGAATATTATCAGGTATTTGTTTTATTGGAGGTTTACTGGTCTTTATAATGACACTGTATAATCTCTATTTGGATAATATTGTTGTGTATTTTTTCTCAATCATCTTGATTGTATCGGTCATATTTGTGCTGATGATACTTTTTAGGTGTTTATTAGTTACAAATAAGTCATATCGTAGTTCATAATAACTAGATCTCGCTTCGGCGGGGTCTTTTTTTATTGACACAAAACTTTCTTCTGTTAATATATTCATACGCAGTTTTGCGCTTTTTTGTTATTACAAAAACCGTAAAAATGTTAGGACGACTTTAAATGAGACCTTCTCGTGCTCTCCTTTAAGGCCATCCGCTTTAAAAATTTATTAAATTAATTAACTAAAATAAAAAATTATTATGGCAGATTTTGATAGAACAAAACCCCATGTGAACGTAGGTACAATTGGACACGTTGACCATGGTAAGACAACATTGACTGCTGCACTTCTAACAACATTGAATGATGCAGGAGAAGGATTCTCAGCTAACATGAAAGCTGTTGAAGACATTGACAAAGCCCCAGAAGAAAAGGCACGTGGTATTACAATTTCACTTTCTCACAACGAGTACGAAACTCCAGAGAGACATTATGCTCATATTGATGCTCCAGGTCACGCCGACTACATCAAAAACATGATCACAGGTGCTGCTCAAATGGATGGTGCTGTTATTGTTGTTGCCGCAACAGATGGTGTTATGCCACAAACTCGTGAACACATCCTACTTGCTAAGCAAGTTGGTGTTCCAAAAATTATCGTTTTCCTTAACAAGTGTGACATGGTTGATGATGCAGAAATGATCGACCTAGTTGAAGAAGAAGTTCGTGAACTTCTTACATCACAAGGATTTGACGGTGAAAATGCTCCAGTTGTTAGAGGATCAGCTCTAAAAGCCTTAGAAGGAGACGCTACTTGGAAAGAAAAAATTATGGAACTTGCTGGACATTTGGATACATACATCCCAACTCCAGAAAGAGATACAGACAAACCTTTCCTTATGCCAGTTGAAGACGTTTTCTCAATCGAAGGTAGAGGAACTGTTGTAACAGGTAGAATTGAAAGAGGTATTATCAAAGTTGGTGAAGAAGTTGAAATCGTTGGTATCAAAGATACTACAAAAACAACTATCACTGGTGTTGAAATGTTCAACAAGTCTCTACAAGAAGGTATAGCAGGAGATAACGCTGGACTACTTGTAAGAGGTCTTAAAAAAGATGATATTCACAGAGGTCAAGTTCTTTGTGTACCAGGATCAATTACTCCTCACACAGAATTCGAATCTGAAGTATATATTTTGAAGAAAGAAGAAGGAGGTCGTCACACACCATTCTTCTCAGGTTATAAACCACAATTCTACATGAGAACTACAGACGTAACTGGAGAAGTTACTCTAGCAGAAGGTGTAGAAATGGTTATGCCAGGAGACACAGTTACTTTCAAAGTAAAACTAACAGCTCCAATTGCTATGGAAGATCAACAAAGATTTGCTATCCGTGAAGGTGGTAAAACAGTTGGTGCCGGAGTTATTACAAAAGTTGTAGCTTAATTTAGCTATACTTTCTGAAGACAGGATATTAACCATTAAGAGTTAAACCACTGGCTTTACGAGAGTTAATGAATAAAATATGTCAGATAAAAAAACTAAAACAGATGCAGCTAACAGACTTAGAATCAGAGTTCGTGCTTACGAAAGCAAGATTCTAGATTCTTCTGTAAAACAGATTATGGATACTGCTTTGCGTTTCGGCGCTGAAGTTTCAGGTCCTATTCCGTTGCCGACAGAAATCAAAAAATATACTGTTAATCGATCTTCCTTTGTTTATAAGGATGCACGAGAACAATTCGAAATGAGGGTTCATAAAAGATTGATTGACATTATAAATCCTGATAATAAGGTAATCGAGTCTCTAACGAACTTGAGTCTACCATCAGGAGTGAACATCGACGTTAAAATGATTTAAGATCACGGATAATTAATTTAAAGATTAATTACTCCCTCTGATCGCTCAAACCGTAAAGTTCATATAGAATTTTACGGTCTGAGTTTTAATTAAAACAACTAAACAGTTGACATTATGCCTAGATTAGATTAATCTCTATATCTATTGAATAGTCAACGACCTAGACTTAGAAAAAACAAAATGAAAGTATTATTAGGAACAAAAGAAAAGATGACACAAATCTTCGCCGAAGACGGGAGAGTGTTTCCAGTAACTGAAATCAAAGCTGGTCCAGTTGTTGTAACTCAAGTCAAAACATCTGATAAGGATGGTTATGATGGTGTCCAAGTTGGATACGGAGAAAGAGCAGCTAAAAACATCAACAAGGCTCAACTTTCTAAATTCAAAGATATGGGAAATTTCCGTTATCTAAAAGAATTTAAACTTCCAATCACGGAAGAAATTAAAGAAGGAGAATCTGTTGATGTTGACTCTTTTGAGTTAGGAGACGAAGTTAGAATTTCATCTTTTTCAAAAGGTAAAGGATTCCAAGGTGTTGTTAAAAGACATAATTTCAAGGGAGGTCCAAGAACTCATGGTCAAAAGCACTCCGAAAGAGAACCAGGTTCAATTGGTTCAACAGGTCCACAAAGAGTTTTTAAAGGAACTCGTATGGCAGGTAGAATGGGTAACGATAGAGTAACCCTAAAAGATGTTGAAATTATTAAAATCGACAAAGAGAACAATAGAATCTTTGTTAAAGGAAGTATTCCTGGTCGTAGAGGAACTCTAATTGAGATTCAAGGGTAAGGAAATTAAAATAGTATTATGAAATTAGAAATTTATGACAAAAAAGGAAAAGAAGTCAAAAAGGTAGATTTACCAAAAGAAATCTTCGATGTTCCTTTTAATGCTGATCTGGTTCACCAAGTTGCTACTTCAATGGCTACTTCTGCAAGATCAAACACTGCTCATGCAAAGGACCGTTCTGAAGTTTCAGGTGGTGGTAAGAAACCATGGAAACAAAAGGGAACAGGGCGTGCTCGTCACGGTTCAACAAGATCACCTATTTGGGTAGGTGGTGGTACTACACATGGTCCAAGAAATGAAAGAAACTACGACAGGAAAGTTAACAAAAAAGTAAAAGCGAAAGCTCTTGCAATTATCCTTTCACAAAAGGCTCGTGAAAATGAAATTATCCTAATCGATTCTCTATCATTAAATGAAATCAAAACAAAAGAAGCTGTTTCAATTATTGATTCACTTGCAAAAAACGATTCTCTAAAAGGACTTAAAACAAAGAAAAACAATGCAGGTATCCTTTCTCTTTCAGAAAGAAATGTAAATACTGAAAAAAGTTTTAGAAACATCAGTAACCTGAGAATGGACCTTACTCAAAACCTAAATATTTCTGACCTACTAAAATATAAATATCTTGTTTTAGTTAACCCAGAAGAGAGTTTTGAAATTTTAACTAGTCGTGTTAAAACTGGAAAAGTAACAGAAGATAACAAATAGTATTATGGCTTTATTTGGTAAAAAGAAAGAAAAAGAAGATAAAAAAGTAGAAAAGACTACAACGGAATCTTCTAATAAAAAAGAAACAACAAAAGTTCTTAGTGGTCCACAAGATCTAACTTGGGTACTAAAAGGACCAAGAATTACAGAAAAAGGTGCTATTATTGCAGAATCAAATAGCGTTTACACTTTTGTAGTAGATAAAAATGCTAATAAAATAGACGTTAAAAGAGCTATTGAATTAATTTACAAAGTTAAACCACTAAAGATTGCAATTGCAAAAATCCCAACTAAAAAAGTTCAAGTTCGTGGTCAAAGAGGAAAATTTGGTAACAAAGGTGGAGGAAAGAAAGCTTATGTTTACCTTAAAAAAGGCGACAAAATTGAATTTGTATAGAATTTAATTAATAACAAGTATTATGAAAAAATTTAAACCAACATCACCCGGAAGAAGAAACATGAGTGCTATCGAGCACAAGAAGGTTATTACCGCAACAAAACCAGAAAAGTCACTGACAAGAGGTCGTAAAAGAGCTGTTGGACGTAACTCTGCTGGTCGTATAACTACACGTCACAAGGGAGGTGGAGTTAAGAGAAAGTATCGTGAAATAGATTTTAAATATGATAAGTTCGATATTCCAGCAAAAATTGCTACTATCGAATACGACCCAAACAGAAATGGTTACATTTCTCTACTTAACTATGCTGATGGTGAAAAAAGATATATCCTAATTCCTCAAGGTGTGAAAGTTGGTGATGAACTTATTACTTCAGAAACTGCAAAAGTAAAAACTGGTAACAGATTACCTCTATCAAAAATGCCAGTAGGTACTTATGTATACAACGTAGAACTTAAAAGCAATAACGGTGCCAAATTGGTTCGTTCAGCTGGTAACTACGCTGAGGTTGTAGCTCAAGATGATAAGATGACTCATCTAAAAATGCCATCAACAGAAATTCGTAGAGTTCCTGCTAGTGGATGGGCATCAGTTGGTGAAGTTTCAAATCCAGAATACAGACTTCGTAACTGGGGTAAAGCTGGTCTAAAAAGAAAGAAGGGTATCAGACCAACAGTTCGTGGTTCTGTTATGAACCCTGTAGATCACCCTCATGGTGGTGGTGAAGGTAAGCAAGGTATTGGTCTACGTCGTGGTCCAAAGACAAGACAAGGTAAGCTTGCATACGGAGTTAAAACTAGGAAACCAAAGAAATACTCAAATCGTAATATTCTTAAGAGAAGAAAAACAAAGAGATAGAAAATATAAAAACCGGCATCTAGCCGGTTTTTATTTATGTGTGTAACTCCTCCCAGACAGAAACAACAAAACACGTTATAATAAAACACATAAAGCTTGAATAT
>Ga0136601_1000733_pt1 | contig 12600 bp, 10 predicted proteins | sample AntRauMFilla2699_FD_181020 | JGI IMG/M metagenome (GOLD analysis project Ga0136601, IMG submission 181020) | Saline lake microbial communities from Rauer Islands, Antarctica - Metagenome Filla 2 #699 | ecosystem: Environmental > Aquatic > Non-marine Saline and Alkaline > Saline | place... | reverse complement strand
TATCCATATCACTAATCTCCATTCCTGTTATATCAATGTCTGCATCCTCAAGAAGATGATCTGCTCTATATCTTTTCTTTGTCTTCTCATCCTCTACCAGTGGATCATGAAATGCACCAACATGTCCTGTTGCTTCCCATACTTTATGATTCATCAAAATTGCTGCATCCATTCCGTACATATCTTCTCTTCCTTCTACAAATTGCTTCCACCAAATATTTTTAATATTATTTTTTAGAGTAACTCCAAGAGGACCATAATCCCACGTACCAGCAAGGCCACCATAAATGCTTGATCCTTGGTAAATAAATCCTTTTCTTTTTGCTAGTGATATTACTTTATCTAGTGAATGTTGTTTCATATTAATTAGTTTACTACCTTACTATCTCCAAACGACTCTGTATCCTCTGTTCTTGTTGTGAAAGATTCTAAAACTCTTTCAATATTTGTTCCAGTATGGGTATCATACCCGACAAATTTAGGTTGTCCAATAATTGGTAATGTTTTTCCTAATTCATTTGCATTTGGAGTCACAGCAACTTGGAACATTACGGTTTTTGAATCTGAAACATATCCTGCTCCTGCCTGAATGTCTCCTGCCTTCCAGGTGATAATTCTTGTGATGTTATTAAAAGTAATATCTTGACCTGTTGGATATACAATATTTTTCCATACAACATTTTGTGGAAGTGATGCGGTAACAACAACATCTGTTAAATCATTTGATGGGTTTGAAATATCAAAATATCCAACATATGATGTTTCTTGTTCTACTCTTGGTGGTACTGGACCATAGTTAATGACGCTCGGTGTATTAAACCTAGTATCACCAGCAAACTTAACATCTGAAGCATATATAATTTTCTTAAATGTACTTGTTGTTATTTCTTCATCTACACCTCTCTCATTTATTCTTTCTCCACTAACAGTAACATCAAATGTAATTTCTGGCTTAGTTACCACAGAACCATTATCTCTTACAAAAGAAGGTACATCGAATTCAAAGTTCATATACACCAAATCTTCTGGTGCCATTACTTTTAAATCATCTACTGTTTGTGAGCTCCAAGTAATAGTATTTTTTAAAGAATCAAAATATCCATCTTTACTCTTTACTCCAAACTGATTGAATATCTCATCATTAATCTTAACAACAACCTCAACATCAGATATTGATTGTTCTGTTGTGTTTTCAAGAATTATTTCTCCCACAACATTATCTGAGTTTTCTCTCACAAAGATCTCTCCTGATGAACCATTAATGGATAGATCTAGTGCCAAGAAAGGATTATCAATTTCAATTATATGATCATATGTAGCAAGAAGCACATTAATCTTTTCTCTAATATCATTATCTTGTAGTCCTGCTGAGAACTTAAAGTATCTATCCTCATTATTTTGACCCTCTAAAATACCGTCAACACGTATATCAATTGTGTCTCCTGGTTTAATCTCCTCAAACTCCCATACTCTATTATTGAATATTGGTTTTATACTTGAATCAACAAAGTTAAATCCAAACGGATATTCTGCTTCTACAAGAACATTCTTTAGAATTTCTTTTGAGTTAGACTCTAAAGCAATATCAAAGGATACAGATTGTCCACCAGTCACCTTATCAAGCCCTGTAACATCAAGTCGTATTGGTGCTGATGATAGTGTTAAATCAATTTCTTTATATACCTTAAATGTTGCATTAGATGATGCAATTCTATATTCCAATCTCATTGGAATGATAATAGTTTCATTCTCTTCACCAAATATTCTAGCTGTTTCTAAATGCTTAACAATATCTCCTGTATTAATAGGACCCACAGAATTTCTAGTTCTAGTAAGTGGTAAGGTAATATCCTCTGCACTTCTTGTTCCTGCAGGATATTCAACGATAAGTTCTGCAAACTCTAAATTAACCTGGTTGTTGTTAGAAATAACAATATCAAGTTTTAATTCCTCCCCAGATGAAATTGTAATCGGTGCTGTTACATCAATAGAAATCTCCTCTTTAGATATTCCAATCTTACCACCAAAGAAAGATAACATTGCAAAAAGAACGGATCCGATAAGAAAGACTGTAGATAAGATAAATAAATAACCAATAGGACCCATCTTTTTATTCTCCTTAGGCATTGACGTTAGTAGCTGTGGAGATGAGTCTTCTTCCACCTCAACCTCTTCTTCGTCCCAATCATCCTTAACACTATATTGTTTGGGTGCAAGATGATGCCTCCAATTCCCCTCTTGTTTATATTTGGGTGAATTTAATTTATTTTTTATATCTTTGATTTTATTATCATCTTTTTCATACATATACCAAATATTATACCAAATATTACACTACATATCTGCTACCTTAAACCCTTTGTTAATAACCTTAATTATTTCTTTTTTCTTTTCGTTACTTTTTTCTACCAACTCTTGTGTAATTTCTGTGCTTTTAAGAAACTCTTCCAAACCAATTCCCTCAATATATCCAAGATCATTTAAGATCCTTAATATTATTATCATCTCTACTGCATCAACATCATCTGTATCTATCAGTATTCCTTTTGTTACAATTTCAAATAAGTTACCTGTCTCTTCTCCTTGGACCAATCTTGTAATAGTTAATTTAATTTTCTCTAAAAGATTAATTCTTTTTTCTGTTAGTAAACTCTCAGAATGTTTTGCATTAGTCACTCTCCAGATACCCTTCCCTTTAACTAAAGATATATCAGCAAGTGATAGTAGTTGCAGACTGAACCTTAGTTTTGATTTTTCTTTTCTTAGTCCTGTTGCAACAGCACGAAGTACCCCAAACTTTTTAGTAAGTATGGTTAAGATCATGTCATTATCTCCGTACGGTCTAATATTTAGAACCAAAGCGGGAGTTGTATATATTGAGTACATTAACTATATACTAACACCAAATTCTTCCTCTCCAACCTTCACAACTTCCTCTCCTGCTACATTTCCTGCAACAATATCATCAGCTCCAACTGTTTCTGTGATTTCAGACTTGTGTGTATTTACAAAATCTGGAACAGAGCTCATTGTAATTACAATTCTATCTGCCGGTTGTAATCCTGTCTTTTTTCTTAATCCTTGAATTCCTCTAATGAACTCACGAGATTTTCCTTCTGCTTCTAACTCTGGCGTTATATTTATATCAAATACTATAGAGTCCCCAAATAGTATTTCTTTTACATTCAACTCATCTTCAAGAATTGATTGCATTGCTTCATCCCCCTCAAACTCCTTGTTCTCAATTGTTACAGATTGAAGTGGTTGTCTAACTTTCATTCCGGTAGCAACACGTTCTTTCAATGCTCTTGTTACTATATCTCTCAAGACTTCCATCTTATCTAATACACCTTGATCAACACTCTCCTCTTTTGGCCATGACTCTAAGTGTACACTCTCTTTCTCTCCTTCTACTTTTTGATATACCTCTTCAGCGGTAAATGGCATAAATGGTGCAAGAAGTTTTGCAGTGTAGTTTAGGATGAACTTCGTAGTTTGTAGAGCTTCTTTAGCATCTTGATCGTTTGTTTTAAATCTGTCTCTTGAACGACGAAGGTACCATGTTGAAAGATCATCAACAAGATCCATAAATGGACGTGATGCTCTGTCAAATTCGTACTTATCTAATGAGTTTGTAACTTCATTTCTAACTTCATATACACGGTTCATCATCCACTTATCTAACGGATTATTAATATGAGGAACAGCCTCTCCTGCTGCTTCATTTCCTCCATACATTTCATAGAAAGAAACAACATTGTACAGTCTCATTACTATTTTTTTCATAACCTCATCAATTCCCTTTTCTGAAAGAGCAAGGTCTTCAGCTTTAACAGCAGGACTTGATACAAGGAAATACCTCAACGCATCAGCTCCATACTTATCCATAGTTTCTGTAACTGGAGTAAAGTTATTTAAGCTCTTAGACATCTTCTTTCCATCTTCTGCTAACACAAGACCATTAACCACAACATTCTTAAATGGTGATTTACCAAATAGTCCAACCCCTTGAACAAGTAGTGTGTAAAACCACCCTCTTGTTTGATCAAGTCCTTCTGCAATGAAGTCAGCCTGAAGAACCTTGTCCTTATTCTCAAAAGGATAATGGTGTTGTGCAAACGGCATGCTTCCTGAATCCATCCATGTATCAAATACATCAAGAATTCTTGTCATCTTCTCTCCATCAGAGTTAGTCCAAGAAACATTATCAATGTAAGGTCGATGAATATCAAAATCAAATAGCTCGTTATGTGGCCACGGAGTGAAGTTTAGTTTTCTAAACTCCGCATTATCATATGCATTTACATTTGAATCATACATATCCTCTACCCTATTTCCAACAAGACCATCGGAGATAGCATGTAGCATTTGAATTGGAAGTCCGTGAGAAATAATTAGGATATTTTTTCCTTCATATTGATCTTCACAGTCATACAAAAATTCTCCAATTCTTTTCTTCACAGAAAGATAGTTTTCATTCCCTTCATCTGAATGAGTAAATCTATCATGGGTTTTTTTCTTTCTCCATTCCTCCCAATCACCCTCATCATAGTCTGGGATACTTAATTCTCCTAAACGAGAGTCTGTTATGACCTGATCATCCGAGAAACCAAGTCCACTCTTTACAAGCTCCGTTGTTTCAAGAGTTCTATTAAAATCTGATGTGATGATTAGATCAAAATTTTCTTTCTTTAATTCTTCTATTACACCAACCATGTCACTTTTACCTTTTTCAGTAATTTCATCTCCTAACCCTCCGATTGTTGCAGTAACAATACCTTTTGTATTACCTAGCGATTCAGCATGTCTCATTGCTGTATAGGTATTTTTCGCAGGAAGTTTATCTCTTAGGTCTTCATATGAACCCATTACTTCAATTTTTCCAGATTCAGATTTCCAAATTGGAAGTGGTGCTCCCCAATATCTTGAACGTGAGATTGACCAATCTCTTGCACCCTCTAACCAGTTACCAAAACGTGCACTACCAATTGTCTTTGGTACCCAATTCACCTTATTATTCTCTTCCACCATCTTGTCTTTAAGATCAGTTACCTTAATGAACCATGACCCCATAGCATAGTTAAGTAGAGGCGTATCACATCTCCAACAGTGTGGATATGAGTGAATCAATTTTTCTTTAGAGTGTAGTTTTCCTGTTCCTGCAAGATGCTTAATCACCTCAATATCAGTTGCTTGGTGATCATCTTTTGGTTTTACATATAGTCCTGGAAAATCTGTAACCTCAGGAGTAAACTTCCCTTCCATAGTTACGTGTTGAACAAACGGTAGTTTGTTTTCAATTCCTAAATTATAGTCATCATCTCCGAAGGCTGGAGCAATGTGAACAATACCTGTTCCATCTTCTGTGGTAACAAAATCAGCTGCATATACCTTCCATCCATTTTCTACATTCTCTAATTCTTTGTCTGTTGAATAGTAATCAAACAATGGTTCATATGACTTACCCACTAGATCAGATCCTTTGTATGTTTCAACAATTTCGTGTTCACCTGGTAGCACAGAAAGTCTTTCTTTGGCAACTATAATATACTTATCTTCTGCTTCTTTTATCTTCACATATTCAACATCTGGATTAACAGCAAGAGCCACGTTTCCAGGAAGAGTCCAAGGTGTTGTTGTCCATGCTAAAAAGCTCGTATTTGGCGATTCTACGAGTGTAAATATTGCATACACCGAAATATCCGTAATATCCTTGTAACCCTGGTTAACCTCGAAGTTTGAGAGTGTGGTGCTACATCTTGGACACATATGCATTGATTTAAAGCCTTCATATGCAAGATCTTTGTTATACATCTCTTTGAACCCCCACCATACAGATTCTGTAAACTCTGGATCCATAGATTTGTATGGACGATCCATGTCAATCCATCTACCAGTTCTTGGAATTGTCTTCTTCCACTCGTCTTCATATCTAAAAACACTCTCTCTTGCAGCCTTGTTAAACACCTCAATTCCAAGCTCTTCAATCTCTTGTTTGTTTGAGACATTTAATTCTTTTTCAATTAAATTTTCTACAGGAAGTCCGTGGCAATCCCATCCCCAACGACGAGCCACATTAAATCCTTGCATAGTTTTGTAGCGTGGAATGATATCTTTCATTGTTCCAGGAAGAAGGTGTCCATAATGTGGAATACCGGTAGCAAAAGGAGGTCCATCAAAGAAGATGAAATCTTCTCCATCTTTGTTATTTTCTAAACTTTTTTCGAAGATTGAATTATCTTCCCAAAATTTTAATATCTTCTCCTCTATTAAAGCTATATTACTCTTTTCATTATTAGACATATGTACACTGGATTTTAGCACAAAGGAGGAGAAAATAAAGAAAAAGAGGAGACCGGTTAGGGTCTCCTCTGGGTTTTTTGCTATAGCTTAATCAGTTTATTAAGGTATGCAACGAAAAGGTCTGTGTTCTTCCATCTTCTGGAATTTTCATACTCTTCTTTTTTCGAATACTTTACTTTTTGGTTTTGGCCAAAAATTTTGATGATGTCTTCTTCTGTTTTTGCGTTTTTTAACAATTCACAAAACTGATATGCAGAACCATCGTTCTTTACATGTTGGTCTGTGAGAGCCAGGACGTCTTTGGTCTTCTTAAATTCTCGGAGAACTCCAAGTAAAAAATCAGTGTCCCCACCAGAAATAATTTCTGGGATAAATTTCAAAATATCTCCCGCAATAAGAGAGACTTCTCCCGTCCCTAAATAAGCAGCAATATCTTTTAGTTTTTCCTCACCATTCTTTTCGAGAAGAAGAGAGCCCGGCTGTTGTGTCTTTGTTGTTGTACTCATAATTCATTATGGATATTAACAGTGAATTATTTTAATGTCAATAGCATAAAGAAAAAGGAGGTCCATGATTGGACCTCCTTTGGTTTGGGTTTTTCTATGCCGCTACTTTATTCTCCTCGCAGTGCTCATAGAGCGCTTCGAGGTAGTGGACGAACAGGTCAGTGTTCTTAATTCTCTCGTCTTGACCTCTAGGACACTTACATCCCCCTTCGGATGTAAAGAAGATACATTCCATCTCTCTGGTGGTTGTAGCTTTTTTGAAATCCTTGATGAATCTCAATACAGTCTTGTCACCACACTTGTGTAGAAACGAGAACGTGAGATCACTTCCATTTTTTTTAAGCAATCTCATGTATTGAAACATTGAACGATAGTCTTTAAGACTAATAAAGAATTTTTCCTTAAATTCCAAAAGCATACCTGATGCTTTTCGTGACCTGCCTTTTTCAAGGAGGTCTTGGATTTTAACAATAATTTCTTCTTCCTGAATGGAAAGAACCGGCATGGTGTCTTTATGTATACTCATGATTCAATAAATATATTACAGAATCATTATGTGTATGTCAACTACATTTCTTCTGATGCTTCTATCCCTAAAATATTTAGTCCATACTTAATACTCCCAGAGAACTTTTCTGTTATCGCTATATAGTGCTCTTCGTTTTCACTTCCAATTATTTGTGTGGATTGATAGAAACCATTAAATGTGTGAGCAAGTGTTAGAAGATATGTAATTATATATTGAGGAGCAAGCTCTTCGTATGATCGATTAAACACATCATTTGCTTTAAGTAATACTCTTTCAAGATCAGTAACCTCTACTGTCTCATTAAATGATGGTTTAAGTTCTGATTTTTCAATAACCCTCATTGCTCTTGTATATGCATATTGAATATATGGACCACTATCTCCTTCTAGTGACAGTGCCTCCTCTGGATTAAATACAATATTCTTTCCTGGTGTTTGTTTTAGAATTGAAAACTTCAAAGCAGCCATCGCAATTTGTTTTGAGATTACTTCTTTATCTTTCACGTCCCTGTCTTCCATCTTCTTTTCAACTTCCTTAATTAAATCCATAACCAAGCTTTCTCCTGTTATTATATTCCCCTTCCTTGATGACATCTTACCATCAGCAAATCTCATCATTCCATGAGAAATATGTTGTGTCTTATCACTAATTTTTTTATTTAATATTTCAAGAGCTTTTGATACAACTTTAAAATAGCCTGATTGTTCTGAAGCAGTAACAACGATTGATTTATCATATTCAAAATCATCATCTTTTCTATATGCTAATCCTAATTCCTTTGTCTCATATGTCGGAACACCTACTGAGTTGATAAAAACTCTTGTGTGCAAACTTGGATCATGTTCTTCTCCTTTAAATACGATAGCTCCATCACTTTCTACAAAAATTTCATTTGCGTTTACAAGTTCTAAACCTTTCTTAACAACATCAGATTCAAAGTAGTGCTTATCAAATTTTGAACCAAGTATTTCATATATTTCCTCAAAGTGTTCTTGAGATATCTCTTTTCCTTCTTTGTATAGTTCAGAGTCTATAAAATCACCACCATTAACAACAAATTCATAGATTACTTTATTCAGCCCATCAATTGCTCCTTTCACAGACTCATCATCTTCATACATATTAGCTCCATGTGTATACGCATCCCCCCAATCTTTTATGGAGCTTCCATTTTTTAAATCCTTCTTTCCCCACATTGCTTTTGCTACATGTAATCCGATATCACCTCCGTAGATAATTCTAGTTACATCTGCACCTTGAGATTCATACAACCTTGCAACAACCTCCCCTATTGCATTACTCATCAAGTGACCAATATGGAATTGCTTGAAAGGATTTGGATCTGTATATTCAACCAAAACTTTTTCTCCTTTACATAATTCTTCACTCTTAATATCTAGAGATTTAATTATCCCTCCATGAGTTAGTTTAAAGTTAATAAATCCTGGACCAGCAATTTCAATTGTCTCTACCCCTTCTACTTCACCTATTCCATTTACAATTTCTTCAGCCATTTCTTTTGGATTAATCCCTTTTTTGTTTGCGGCAACCATAGCAATATTAGTAGTCCACTCACCATGATTAATATCAGCTGGATGTTCTATAGTAAAATCTACATCCTCAATATTTAAAGCTTTGATAACCTCCTCTATCTTATTTTTTAGAATTTCCTTCATATGAATATATTATCATTATATAAGGGAAATGAAAGAAAAAACCACCCAAATACTTGGGTGGTTTAAATTTTAGTCAGTTGCTTCAATCACAACCTTAAGAATATCGGCATGGACTTCTTCGACTGACCTTGATGCATCGATGATGACATTGTGGATATCAGGATATTGAAAAAATTCCAACATTCCCTTTCTCATCTTGTCTTTAAACTCGATAGGTTTTTCGTCGAAATGATTAATCTCAACATCTACACCCTCCTGTCTCTTGTTGCTTGTTTCAGCATCAACATCAAGATAGATGTAAAGATCTGGAGTATAAGCACCTAGAAAAATAGTACGATTCACCCAGAATAGTTTTTCTAGTTCTGGAGATTCTTGAGCTCTCACATTGTAGGCAAATGTTGATGAATCAAAACGATCACAGATGACATTTCTTCCAGATCTAATTTCTGGGACAATTAATTTGTCCATGTGATCAGCACGCGCTGCCCACATTAAAGAAAATTGAGTTTTACCATTTGCATCTTTAGATAATTCATCATCAAGTGCAAGACTTCTGATTTTTTCAGCAAATGGAGTTCCTCCAGGTTCTCTTGTTGTGATAATTTTGTCACCAAAATATTCTTCCAACATTTTAATCTGAGTTCCCTTACCTGCTCCATCACCACCTTCAATTATAATTAGTTTTCCTTTCATAATTTTATTTAGTTACATTCTATTAGAGATTACCAGTCTTGTGTTTAAAAGTAAACAAAAAACCTCATTAGAGGTTTTTTATTATTTCATCAACTTGTTTGTATAAATCATCTATTGATCCATCATTACTTATTGAAATACTAGCCTCTTTCATAACATCATCAACACTCCTGTCTGCTTCTGATTCATGGTCTTTCAAAAAATCATCATAGGTTTTTTTACCATCTCCCTCATTCTCATTACGAGACTTCATTCTTTCATACCTCAACTCTGGTGAAGCATCTATTTTTATCAAATAGAAATTATCTAATTTTTTTGCGTGCTCAATATCTGCCAACCTTCTCACTCCATCGAGAACTACAATATCAGCATCTATATCCTCTGCATCTTTTGCAATATTTCTTGCTAATAAGTCTTCTCCAAAAGATTGTCTTAGTACGGTGGACATTTCCTGCATAGTCTTCCTTTCAACAGGAATATCTAATCTGTGTAGAACATCTCTTAGAATTTGAGAGAATTTTACACTCTTAGCATTATATTTTTCTTCTAGGTATTTTTTTACTACCTCTTTACCACTGGCGATAGGTCCAGTTAATCCAATTATTTTCTTCATATTATTTCATATTATCGTAAATAACTACTTCATCATTAAGTAGTTCATACTCCACTCCAGACTCCTTAAATATTTCCTTACTTCTATCTCCTTTATGGTAGTCATTTCTAGCAACAACTCTTTTAATTCCTGAGTTGATAATTATCTTTGAACAAATATAGCAAGGTGTCATATTACAGTACAAAGTTGAACCTTCAAGAGCAATACCAAAACGAGCAGCTGTAGCAATTGCATTTTGTTCTGCATGTGCAGTTCTAACGCAATGTTTTGATATATTACCATCCTTGTCTAAAACATCATTCATCTCATGACCTACTTCATCACAGTGTACACACCCAGCAGGAGATCCAACATATCCAGTAGCAAGTATCCTCTTATCCTTTGCAATTACACACCCAGCCTTTCCTCTATCACAGGTAGCTCTTTTAGAAACACTATCCATAATTCCAATAAAGTATTGATCCCAATCGGGTCTTTTTTCATTCATAGTGTATTAATATTATCACACCCTGTATTAAAAAGAAAAAACACCCCCGATTAAAACCAGGGGTGTAGAATTGAATATAAAGACTACTTCTTCACAATGTCGTGCTTACCACGCTCCGAAACGAATCGGTCTCGTTCACGACAGGTATGAAGTTGCAGATCAGGAACATGATTCCTCAGTTCGTCAGCAAGCATTATTGCCCACCTTCTCGCTGTTGGATGAACAGGCATTCCACTACGAAGATCTGTAACATAGACAGCTCCATCAAGGTTCATTACACAGTCACACTGCACAAGGAATCCCATTGGAACTGCATACTGAAGAAGAAACTTGTTCTCTTCGGTGACATATTCTTCGTAGAAGCTTGTAAACTCAGAAATCAAAGCTCCGGCTTCATCACGAATATCAGAAGGAAGCATGCCTAGATACCAATTATTAAAGCCATGTTTAGCAGTAACGAGAGGCATCGCAAATTTGATACTTCTATGGCGATGAAGATCCCTGAAGGATCTGTAATCAATCATGCTGCGAACCTTGATTTGTCCAAGGACAGCGACATCCAGAGGAAGCTCTGTATATTGAGGGCGATCAAGCATTTCTTTCCCAAGAAATTCCAACACCTGATCATTGCAAAAATCAATTTCGCATAACCAAGTAATAGGAAGTTGCTTATTACCACCAAAGATAAACTGAGTGCTTCTCTTTGTATATTCCTCAACACTCTCTCTTCTCTTAAATTCAAAAGAATTAGGATGAGATTTCTGAAGAGCAGTAATAGTACTTTCCGCAATTTCTTTAACTTCAGGAAGTGGATGATGGACCATCTTTTGAAGAAAGTCAGCAAATTGTCTGAGGTTCATGTGAGTAGACATGTTTGTCTTAGCTCCCGAAGGAAGGAAAGCGCCCATGATATCACATGCTCTGGAAGTAATTGCTTTATCCCAATTACCAGAATTCTCGCCATCTGGACAAGGATATTGACCCGCCAGATGCTTAACAACTTTCTGAATGTTATCAGCATAGAATTTCATCCACCTAGCAGTCCAATGATCAATCTCATTGTCTCCTGTATGGATAAATCCCTTTTCAGACAGAATGACATATCGACTTGATGTCTCCTGTCCATTAAACAGAGCATTATGCTCAGCTGCATTTGCAGCAAGCATACTCAAATCATCAACAAAGACATCTCCCTCTCCACAATCTCCGATGGACTTATGACCGTAGCCAACATAGAACATCTTTAAGATTCTGGTGATAAGGTTTCCTGTCTTCGTATCAAAGAGTTTTTTGATGTTTTCTCTCCATCCTCCCGGTTCTCGAGAGTTAAGAGCATGAAGTGTCGCTGTTGGTTCTGCACCAAGCTTATCAACAGATAGGATAGCTGCACCAGTAGGTGTTTTAACTTGGTCTTTTACCAATTCGTCTAACATTTTATTTTTCATTTGTTTTTAGGGTTCTAGGTTCTTTGTGATATTAGCATAGGAAAATAAAAAAACCACCTTTCGGTGGTTTTTTTATTTAAGTTGATTACTTAACTTCAATTCCCATAGATTCACATGTTCCTTCCATGATCTTCATTGCTGCTTCTACAGTGTTAGCATTTAAATCTGGCATTTTCTCCTCAGCAACTTCTTGTAGTTGTTGCTTTGTGATTGTACCAACTTTCTTGCTAAGGTTTTTTCCTGATCCTGACTTAAGTCCTAGTTTCTTAAGAATTAGTCTTGATGCTGGAGATACCTTGTATTCCATATCGAAGCTCTTGTCTTCGTAAACGTTTATAACAACAGGAA